>Ga0115007_10000065_pt1 | contig 56110 bp, 46 predicted proteins | sample ArcOceMetagenome_2_FD_87166 | JGI IMG/M metagenome (GOLD analysis project Ga0115007, IMG submission 87166) | Marine eukaryotic phytoplankton communities from Arctic Ocean - Arctic Ocean ARC135M Metagenome | ecosystem: Environmental > Aquatic > Marine > Oceanic | place: Arctic Ocean | collected...
AAATATGGACTTAATATGGACTTAAGTTACGAGCACAAAAAAGCCGGTCAAACTATTAAGCTTGTAACCGGCTGATTTATAACAATTTATTGGTGGAGCCTAACGGGGTCGAACCGTTGACCTCAACACTGCCAGTGTTGCGCTCTACCAACTGAGCTAAGGCCCCACACGAGGGTCATCAAGGCGCTATTAATGCTGCTTTACGGCTTGGTGGAGGCGTATTATAGGCATATGAGGCTGTATTGCAAGCCTCTTTTTATTAGTTTTAGCAGAAAAAGACTGTTTTTAATCAATCACTTCCGCTCACTTGCCCTATACACTTTAGAGTGCTTGGTATTCTTTATCCCAGCGCTTGGCTTCTTTCTTAGAAACCCCGCCTAATAGGTCTACTGCATGGCGAATACGCGCCCTGCTCATGTCTGGGCCAAGTATTTGCATCGCATCAAATACAGACACGGAATTTGCTGTGCCTGTAATCACAACAAACAAGGTGGCAAACAAATCTTTTGGCTTAATCTCTAGGGTTTCTGCCATACCTTTACAGATAGCAAAAATGTCATCTTTTTGCCAATGGCGCAAAGCCTCTAAGCGCCACAAGGTAAACTGCAATGCTTTGCGCACTTGCTCTGGTTCTAGCTTTTTATTGGCTAGGTCGTCTTGTGTAAGGTCAAGCATGCCGCTAAGGAAAAACCCAGCCAATGGCAACACATCACTAAACTTGTCTACACGGGGCTTAATGAGGGGTACGATTGGGGCTAAGAAATTATTGTTAATGGCCCAGGTTTGCATGCGCTGTATGAATTCTGCGTCGTTTAGGTTTTCTCTTATCCATAGCCCATTAAGCCAAGAAAGCTTGTCTTGGTCGAATATAGGGCCACCTAAAGACACACGGTTTACGTCAAAGTTTGCAACCATTTCTGCTAAGCTAAACTTTTCTCGTTCATCGGGCATAGACCAACCCATGCGGCCCAGATAGTTTAACAACGCTTCGGGCAAGTAACCCATGCGCTGGTAATACATAATACTGGTGGGGTTTTTGCGCTTAGACAGTTTGCTTTTATCTGGGTTACGTAATAGCGGCAAGTGGCACAGTTCTGGCATGTCCCAACCAAAGTACTGGTAAAGTAATTGATGCTTTGGGGCTGAGTTAATCCACTCTTCGCCACGCAGCACATGGGTAATCCCCATGAGGTGGTCATCCACTACGTTGGCTAAATGATAAGTGGGCATGCCATCTGCTTTTAGCAGCACTTGCATGTCTACTTGAGCCCATTCAATTTCGATGCTGCCACGCAACATGTCTTGGAATACGCACATGCCTTCACGTGGAATTTTCATGCGAACCACGTGAGGAATGCCATCATCTAGGTGCTGCTGTACTTGTGTTGGAGACAGCGCTAAACCACGGCCGTCGTAGCCAATAGGCAATTTGTTTTCTGTTTGGTGACGACGAAGGTCATTAAGCTCTTCACTGGTGGCAAAGCAATAGAACGCATGCCCATTATTTACTAGTTGATCAGCGTAGTCTTTATAAATACTGCCTCGCTCACTTTGGCGATAAGGACCATGAGGCCCTCCCACGTCTGGGCCTTCACTCCACTCAATACCCAACCACCGTAATGAATCTAAAATGGCTTTCTCAGATTCTGGGGTGCTGCGCTCTTGATCTGTGTCTTCAATACGTAAAATAAACTCGCCGCCGTGCTGACGTGCAAATGCCAGATTAAATAAGGCAATATAGGCTGTGCCTAGGTGTGGGTCACCGGTTGGAGAGGGTGCAATGCGGGTACGAATAGCAGTCATGGTTTTGGTCTAACAGTGGTTGTAAAATTCCGCTGTATTATACCTGAAACTGGCATTGTGTGTATTAATGAGGCGTAAAGTGTTGCTCCACTTTACTAGGCTAAGCGCATAAAGCAAAAACATACAGGTGTTTATAGAAGGTAAATAGGGGGCAGAAAAAAGTTAAAAAAAAGCCCCAAAATAACAGTAAAAACTGTTGTTCTGAGGCTTTAGACAGCAATCTAAACGATTATGCGCCTTTTTGAGGACGCATGTCGCCCAGGCTAATGCCAGCTACTTCTACTGGGTTCTTCATAGCGTCACGGCGGAACGGGTCGCCTAGCTCTTGGTTAATTAGAATTTCAATGAGCGTGGTTTTGCCCGCTGCTTGGTCTACTAACGCTTGGCTAAGTGAAGAGCTCACTTCATCCATAGTGCGTGCTTGTACGCCTTTTAGGCCACAGGCATCAGCTATGGCAGCATAGTTAACGTTTTCGTCTAGCTCTGTGCCTACGAAGTTGTCATCAAACCATAAGGTAGAGTTACGCTTCTCTGCACCCCACTGGTAGTTACGGAACACAATCATCGTTACTGCTGGCCACTCATCACGGCCAATGGCGGTTAATTCTGTAACAGCAATACCAAAGGCACCGTCGCCAGAGAAACCAATGACAGGGGTATCTGGGCAACCAATTTTAGCGCCTACTACTGCGGGCAATCCGTAACCACATGGGCCAAATAATCCAGGTGCTAAATACTTACGGCCTTCTTCAAACGTTGGGTAAGCATTACCAATGGCACAGTTATTACCAATGTCAGAGGAGATAATGGCATCTTTTGGCATAACCGAAGCAATTGCACGCCACACCATGCGTGGGCTTAGCCATTCAGGCTTCGCAGCGCGGGCACGTTCGTTCCAAGTGGTACCTGGGTCGTCTTCTTCGTTAGTCATTGCTGCTAGTTCAACATCCCAAGCCGCTTTGGTGGCAGCAGTGTGAGCTTTACGCTCAGCACGGTCTGCATCGCCAGCAGTCGCAGAAAGTTGAGCTAAAATGCCGTTGGCTACTTTAGCTGCGTCACCGACAATGCCTACAGAAACGGGCTTGGTTAAACCAATGCGCTCTGGCTTAAGGTCTACTTGAATGATTTTGGCATTTTTAGGCCAGTAATCTATGCCGTAGCCTGGCAAGGTAGAAAATGGGTTTAAACGTGTGCCTAAAGCCAATACTACGTCTGCATCTTTAATTAATTGCATGCCAGCTTTAGAACCGTTGTAGCCTAGTGGGCCAGCAAATAATGGGTGTGAACCCGGGAACGCATCGTTATGCTGATAACCACAACATACTGGCGCGTCTAAGCGTTCTGCTAAAGCCATAGAGGCCGCAATGCCGCCCGCAGCCAATACCACACCAGCACCGTTTAGGATCACTGGAGACTTAGCAGAAGACAACAGCTTAGCGGCTTCAGCGATAGCCATTTCACCACCAGAAGGCAGTTCAAAATCAATCATGGTTGGCAAGTCAATATCCACAACTTGAGTGAACATGTCACGTGGAATATTGATTTGCGCAGGCGCTGAAAAACGATGTGCATTAGCAATAACCCGATCCAGCACTTCTGCAATGCGTGATGGGTCACGCACTTCTTCTTGATAACAAACCATGTCTTGAAATAAAGCCATTTGCTCTACTTCTTGGAAACCACCTTGGCCAATGGTTTTGTTAGCCGCTTGAGGCGTTACTAACAACAATGGGGTGTGGTTCCAGTAAGCTGTTTTAACAGGCGTAACAAAGTTGGTTATGCCGGGGCCATTTTGAGCAATCATCATGCTCATTTTGCCAGTAGCGCGGGTATAGCCATCTGCCATCATGCCGCCAGAGCCTTCATGGGCACAATCCCAGAAGCTAATGCCAGCTTTTTCAAAAATGTCAGAAACGGGCATCATGGCAGAGCCAATAATACCAAATGCGTGTTCAATGCCATGCATTTGTAAGGTTTTTACAAACGCTTCTTCTGTAGTCATTTTCATAATTAAATACACCTAAATTGGTTTGAAAGTGAGTTAAATGATTAGAAGGAGTTAACCATTCTTACATCATGAGTAAAGGATACTAAACTATTGGCTAATACCTTAGAACCAAATATGTTATTTCGATTAGCCCAGTTAAGTTAATAAAAAAAACGCCTCGCCCGCCTACATATAAACTATGTTGAGCGGACTCGACGCAAAAACCACTAGAACTAATTTTTAAGGTACGGGTTGTCTTAATGGTGAGGCAACCAAGGGTTTGGTTTAAGCCATGTTAAATGCTCATAACAAGCCTATGAGCCACACCCCTTAAAACGTTAACCATGGGGGGGGTGGCTTTTTATGTGCGCCAATGTCTTGACGCTCAGTTAATTCTTAGTGTTACAGTGACTACCAGTAGTTAGGCAACCACAAGGCAATTTGTGGGAAGAATATGATCAAGGCTAAACCGATTAACTGAATAACCATAAACTGCATCATGCCTAGGTAAATATCCTTTAAATCCCATTCTGGCACTACCCCTTTTAAGAAGTACGCAGACAACGCAACAGGCGGGCTTAACCAGGCGGTTTGAAGGTTTACTGCCACCAATATGGCAAACCAGATTAACAAGTCTGCCTGACTTAAACCAAAGTCTAAGGTTTCTACCACTGGCAAAAGAATAGGCACAATAATCAATACAATAGGCACCCACTCTAACGGCCAACCCAGCACAAAAATTAACGCTAATATAAAGAACAGCATTGCCCAAGACGACAGGTCAAAGGACAGGAGCAATTCCGTAAGCATTTGAGGTGTGCCTAGGTTGGAGAATACTGCACCAAAAAAGTTTGATGCCGCCACCAGAAACATAATCAGAACCGTAATTTCTAAAGTTTTAACCAATGCATCATAGCCGCTGGCAATAGAAAACTTTTTATAGGCGATAGATAGAACTAACGAACCAAAAGCACCACACGCAGCGGCCTCTGCTGGCGTTGCAAGCCCAGCCACAATGGAGCCTAAGGAGAACGCAATAAGCACCGTGGGTGGCACCAAGCCCATAAAGAACTCATACCACAGGTCAGAAAAATAGAATCCTTTGGGCCTTACTTCGCGAGCCCATTTAAACAACCAGAACATTAAACCAATCCATAGCAATGGAATGACAAGTCCTGCAAGTGGGAAGAATGACAAGCCACCCTTGGTTGCTGCAATGCATAGGAATACAAACATGCCCAAGCCAGACATCACTAATATAACTTCTAGCCCATAATAAGGTGATGTTTCTGGCTGCTCGTCTTCAGGCAAAATAGGCCCAAGATCAGGGTTAATCATGCAACGGCCAATAGTGTAAATCATGTACAAACTAGCCAATAACACGCCAGGCAGCACTGCCGCCCGAAATAAGTCTGTTACAGGTACTTCTAATACAGGCCCCATCACAATTAACATAATGGAAGGCGGTATTAATATGCCTAAAGTTCCACCTGCAGTAATAGCACCCGCCGATAAACGCACATCATAATTAGAGCGATTCATGGTTTTGGCTGCCATAATGCCCAATATAGTAACCGACGCGCCAACAATGCCCGTAGCCGCTGCGAAAATCATTGACACAAACAACACTGCAACAAACAACGCACCCCGCGTGCGAGACATCATCATTTGCACGGCGTTAAACAGGCGTTCCATAAGCCCTGCTTGTTCCATCATAATACCCATGAAAATAAACAAGGGCACCGCTACAAGCTGGTCATTCATCATCGTAGAGTTCACTTGCAGGGTAAGCAAGAAGAACGCTAATTTACTGCTGCCACCTATTGAAGCAAACACAAACCCAAGGAAAATCAACGTAAACGAAATAGGGAAACCGATGAAGATCGAAAACAACATGGCTGCTAACATCAGCATACCAACCATAGGTTTTGAAATGCTAACATCACCTAGCAGACTTCCTAGCCAATCACCCAGTGGCAGCACGTCTGGATAGAACACTGATGTAAAAACACACCCTAGGCCTATTAGGTAAAACGGGAAGAATTTTAAGAATTTTGCTTCTCTTACTTTTCCCATTTGGTGAAAAGCGCGAAATAGCTCAGGGAAGCCCTGCAAAAACAGAAGGCCTGCACCAATAGGCATAAAAATACGCGAAGGCCATAAGTAAGGTGCCCAGGTAGAGTCTGCACTCGCATCTTCCCAAATGCCCCACTCTTCACCCCAACCATTAAAGCCTAAAGAGTCACCCGCAAAGCCTAGTGCGCTCCAAAAGAACAGCAGCATAGCGGGGAAATAAAACATTAGGTACAACACCGCATCAACAGTGGCTTGGGTTGTCGTATGCCAAGTACGGTAGATAAAATCAGCGCGAATATGCACACCTCGCATCAAGGCATAGCCTGATGCCGCCATAAATATTACCCCGCCAAGCATTCGACTCACGTCATACGCCCATGTGGTAGGCCCCAAATTTATAGCACGGGCAAGGTCATCTAAGTCATAAGAAACCAGTAACGCAAACATGCCTCGGGAAAATACTTCGGTAACCATTACGGCCACCAAAGGGAGAATGGCCAGACAAATGATGCGCCCCATCCATAAATTTAGCACATCTATAAAAGCAGTAATGGGACGTTGCCAAGGCGTCATATCCTCTGGGGTTTCTCCAGGTTTCTCGGCGCGACGCTCTGCGATTAATTCATCAGTAATTTCAAGCTCACCGATGTCTGTTACTTGTGTCGCCATTTTGGCTTCCTCTTATTATTGTCTATAATTATTATTAATGCGTTATCGTCAAACAACTGGCTTAAATCAGTGTAACTGATCGTTACAATTTGAAAAAAATCTATCATAGATTCCTGTATAAAAAGAGCCAGAAGACTATGATAAACCTCTTACCACCTTAACTATTTACAACCTTAATGATTGCGGTACTAAAAATCGACCTAGCACTGTGTACTAGGTCGATATCAAGTTAATACATATTATTACTTGATGCTATCAGCAAAGGCTTTACCTAAACTAGCATTAGATGCCTGTGCACCAGCCCAGAAAGGTACTGCGATTGCAGCGAAATCTTTTTGTGACTGCCAAACTTCTGCAAAAAACTCATTCTCGTCAGAAGACTTTTGAAGCAGCGCGTTTGCCGCATTCATATACGCAGGGAAATAATCTGCTGGCGTATCATGCAATTGCACACCGTGGTTCTCAGTCAAGTCTTTCAAAGCCTTACCGTTCTCATAGATGCGGTAAGAGATAGATTTTGACAAAGATGCATTGGCAGCTACTTCTATCGCTTTCTTTTGCATAGCAGATAGAGAGTCATAAACATCGCCATTTAAGTACATGTCAGCATTTACAACTACCTGGTGAAGACCTTGTAGGTAGTAGTGCTTCAATACTTTTTGGAAACCAAACACACTATCAGGCTTTGGACAGCACCATTCGGCAGCGTCAATTGTGCCTTTTTCAAGCGCAGGTAGAATATCACCACCGCCCATAGCAACAGAGGCTACGCCAATGTCTTTATAAGCTTGGCCTACCATGCCTGGGGGAGCACGGAAACGCAGTTTACGGAAGTCATCCATAGAGTTAATAGGTTCAGGGAACCAACCCAACGCTTCTGGGCCTACAGGCTGTAACATAAAGCCTTTAATATTAACGCCCATTTCGTCCCAAAGACGATCATAAAGCTCTTTACCACCGCCATATTGGAACCAAGAAAGGAACGCAATGTTATCAAGGCCTACACCTGCACCTGCAATAGGAGCACCAAATAGGTTAGCGGCCGGATGCTTACCACCCCAATAATGAGTCCACGCAAAACCACCGTCTAGCAAACCAGCATCAATCGCATCGATGATGTCAGTGTTACCAACAACCGAACCACCTGGCAATATTTCAATATTGACAGAACCGTCAGTCAATTCACGCACATCATTAGCAAATTCATTTAACATGTGCACTTCATCGGATTTAGTGCCAAGCACTGACTGAACACGAATGGTCACGTCTTTAGCATAAACTGCAGTGGTGCTGATAATCAGCGCCCCAGCAACAGCAGCCAACTTCATTTTATTTAAAACGGACATAAAATGTCCTCCGTTATTATTGTTATACCTTCAGTCAGCTGTTGCCTAGGTGCATGGAAGGCTTCACACATGCCCAAGTTATTGGGTTGGCAACAGTAAATTTATTCAAATTAAGCTTAGTGCTAAGCTATAAATAGGTCAGTAGGTCTAGCCATCCGTCGTACAGCATTTTTCCAGTTAAATAGACTAAAAACACCAATCCCACATAGGCAATAGCTGGAAACTTTAGCATTACACGCATGATTAGTGTGGCAAAAAACGCCATTAATACAATAGCTAATACTAAACCCATCACTAATAACTGAGTATTATCCCGAGCAATGGCAGCTACTGCCAAAACATTGTCTAAAGACATAGAAATGTCAGCTATGGCAATGGTAACCAAAGCACTGCGCATGCTTACCTTTGGCTGATCTTCACTAGACACCACAGTCTCTTCTGGCTGCGGCGCTGCAAAGTCTTTAATTTCGCCATAAAAACGCCAGCACACCCACGCAAGCAAGAGGCCACCTAACAATAAGATACCTGGCACACTAATAATGGTGCTGGCACCCACGGCAAACAAAATACGGAACAAGGCGGCTAACGCCATGCCAATAAAAATAACTTTTTTACGTTGATTAGCAGCCAAACCAGCAGCAGCCATACCTATTACTAAGGCGTTGTCTCCAGACAAAATCAGATCAGCAAATATAATCTGACCAATATCTACCCAATTAAACATTTACCATCTCCTGAAGAATCATAGCGGCTGCTTTTTCACCAATCATAATAGCTGGGGCGTTGGTATTACCCGACGTAATAATGGGCATGATAGATGCGTCAGCGACACGCAAACCTTCTATGCCATGCACTTTAAGTTGAGCATCTACTACCGCCATATCATCGTTCCCCATTTTACAGGTGCCCGTGGGGTGGTAAATGGTTGTGGCTGTCTCTCTTGCCCAATTAAGGATCTCCGCATCTGCTTGTTCTCCAATATTAATACCTGGGCTATGTTCTTGGGTGACTAAGGATTTTAATGGCGCGTGTTGGGCAATAAGCCGAGCAATTTTTATACCTTCAACAATCGTTTTTTGGTCCAGTTCAGTGGCCAAATAATTGGGATGAATATCAGGGTGATCTGAAAACCGGTCAGACACCAAACTTAAGTGCCCTGTACTTTCAGGGCGCATTTGCAATACTGAAGCGGTAAAAGCATCAAACTTATGTGGGCCTTCAGCGGGTGAATCTGCACTAAAGGGCTGAATATGGAATTGAATATCAGGCCGGCCGGGGCTTAAATGTGTTTTAACAAAACCGGTACCCAAGCTGGCGGCCATAGTCATGGGCCCCGTGCGTTTTAATAGGTATTCTAGGCCAATTAAACCTTGTTTAAACCAGCTACTTATCTCAGTATTAATAGTGCTAGCGGCACATTTAAATACGGGTCTGGCTTGCAAATGGTCTTGTAAATTTTGGCCCACACCGGGTAATTCTTTCACCATGTTTATGTTGTGTGGGGTTAGCTGCTCTTCAGGTCCAATGCCAGACACCATCAGTAATTGTGGCGAGCCTATAGCACCAGCGCTCAAAATAACTTCTTTAGTAGCTTTCAGCTGGCCACTGGCTAATTGCACACCAGTTGCACGGCTCCCCTCAAATAATAGTTTTTCCACGCAAGAACCGGTGAGTATGGTAAGGTTAGGGCGACTGCGGGCAGGGTTAAGATAAGCAACAGCTGCACTGCAGCGCCGGCCTTTTTTAGCAGTGAGCTGGAACAAGCTCACACCTTCCTGATCTTTACCGTTGTAGTCTTTGTTGGCGGGGTAGCCAAAATTTTGCGCCGCTTCTAACCAAGCATCAACTACAGGTCGGCTTAAACGGGTCTCTGATACCGTTAATGGTCCGCCCTGCCCCCTCATACCACTGGCTGCTCCCTGCCAGTCTTCAGAACGCATGAAATAGGGCAACACTTGATCCCATTGCCACCCATCGTTACCTAAGTTAGCCCAGTCATCAAAGTCTTGCGCTTGGCCACGAACATACAACAGCCCATTAATAGAGCTACTACCGCCCAGCACTTTGCCTCTAGGCCAAGGAATAGAGCGCCCATTTAGCCCAGAACAAGGCTTAGATTTGTAGCACCAATCGGTAGACGGGTTGCCCATGGTTTTAAAATAGCCCACAGGCACATGAATCCAAGGGTTTAGGTCGCGGCTTCCAGCTTCTAGCAAAGCTACGGTATGACGGCCATCTTGCGACAACCGATTGGCTACAGCGCATCCCGCTGAACCTGCACCAATAACAATGTAGTCATACTGCTTTTGCATCGACTATCCCTAAATTCGCATTTATATTTATATTTATATCAATAAATGAGACTTTTATACTCATTTACTGCATACTGGATACAGAAAAACACATTACTTGATCTAACTCAAGCTTTTATTTAAGGTGGCAAGTAACTAAGGAGAGTTACCAGATGTCTGATTCCGATAGAATAGCCACTAACATGCGCCTGTTTTACATCCTTGATGTGATGGCTAAGCAACAAAGTGCTCTAACACCATCAGAAATAAACCAACATTTAAATTGGCCCAAACAAACCGTGCATCGGTTGTGCAAATCTATGGTGGAAGAAGGGTTTTTACACTACGACGCCAATGGTAAACGGCTTCTGCCAAGTGCATCTCTGCGAACTTTGGCCAACGGGCTTTTAGCCAGTGACTGGCATGCAAGTGCAAGGCACCAAATTCTTGAAAAACTGAGTAGTAAGGTAAAAGAAACCGTAAACTTTGTTATCCCTGAGCAGCCGGGCATGATTTATAGGGATAGAGTACAAACTAACTGGGCGTTTCAAATTCACCTTCCTGTAGGTACCCACGTGCCGTTTTATTGCACCGCTAGTGGTAAAACCTATCTGGCCAGCCTAACGCCTAAAAACCGCCGCACCATGGTGGAAAGCTTGCACCTTAAAAACCTCACCATTAACACTGTTAATAGCATTGAGCCCCTCATGCAGGAGCTTGCGTTAGTGCAAAAGCAGGGGTTTGCCCTAGACAATGAAGAATTTTATGATGGCATGATAGCCATAGCAGTGCCTGTGTTAGATCCAAAGGGCCGCTACCATGGGGCTGTTGCCATGCATGGGCCTACTGTGCGTTTAGACATCAATGCCCTTAAAAATAACCATGGCGACTTAAGGTCTGCCGCAGATCAGCTAAGCCAACTTATTTTTTCAGTTTAATTACAGCTTCCCCAAGGCCAAAAGGATAGGCGCAGCCCGTTAGCTTGCGCTACAGATGATGATCTGGCTGTAACACAATTTTAGCAGCAGCAGCTCGGCCGTAATGTAAGTCTGAAAAGGCTTGGGCCCCTTCACTTAGCGGCCTTACTTGCACCCATTTCAGATCACCCAAGCGATTGCTTGCCAGCATGTCTAAAGCCGCTTTCATATCGGCTTGGGTATAACAATAATTCCCCAACAAGGTGATTTCTTGTAAGGTGATACGACGAATATCTAGTCCTTCATGGCTGTTTTGCAAACCCACATGAGACACAATGCCACCGGCTGCAACATGGGCACTAGCCATGGCTCGAGTGACTCCCGCGCCAACACAATCAAAAACGACGTCATAGCCTTTTTCATTAGGCACAGATTGCGTACTTGGGTCAAACACCCGTGCCACAGATTGTTGTTCTATGGTGCTTCTGCGCAGGGCATTAGTTTCTGCCAAGTCAATATTACAACACCCTTTTGCTGCCAACATTAAGGCGGTTAGTAAACCAATGGCGCCACCACCAATAACTAAGCAGGTTTGTTCTGACATGGGCCGGTAATTTATACGCTCAACCAAAGCTACAGCGTGCAACGCCGTAGCTGTAGGTTCTGTAAGGCATGCTACCCATGGTTCTAGTACAGCTGGAGGAATAAGCAAATTAGTCTCATCAATCACTAAATATTGCGCATAAGCACCCTCTAAGCGCATGCCTATTATCTCTCTATCACTGCACAAGTTAGCCCGCCCAGCTAGGCAAGGGTTGCACTGGCCACAGGTAATCAACGGATTGATTACTACTTGCTTGCCTACTAGGTGAGCAGCGCCAGACACGAGCTTACCCGCCACTTCATGGCCCAAAATAAGCGGTGGCACACGGCGCTCATCTAAGCCATGGTAAGCGTGCATGTCAGAGCCACAAATAGCTGTAGCGGCCACTTCTATCAATGCTTGATTTGGCCCTGGAACTGGCATATTTTCATCTCGGTACTCTACTTCCTGGGTGCCGGTATAAACGAGTGCTTTCATGGTCATAAACGTTACCTTTGATGCTGTTGCTAGAGCGCTGAGGCTTTAGTGGCTAAAGTGGCTTAATGGCCTAAGTTAAATGTTTCTGTGGGGAAGTACTTGCTCAACCTATCGTCACCACTACGAGCATGCCCTTCCATGCCCTCTAAACGCGAAATACGCGCAGCCGCTGCACCGACTTCGCGGTTAGCTTCTTGGGTCATGCGCTGGGTCGTTACTGTTTTAATAAACTTCCCAACCGATAAGCCACCGGTGTAGCGCGCTGCGCCCTTAGTAGGCAAAATATGGTTAGTACCAGAGCACTTATCGCCATAGGTCACCGTCGTTTCTTCACCGACAAATAATGAACCATAGTTATTAAGGTTATCTACCCACCAATCTAAGTTCTCACAGTGTATTTCTAAATGCTCTGCGGCATATCGGTCACTTACCTCTGCAGCCTCTTCACGGGTACTACACACAATCACTTCAGAATAGTCTGCCCATGCAGAACGAGCTGCCGAACGCGATGGTTCTGGCATGGATTCAATCAAACCTGGCACTATTTCCATGGTTTTACGGGCAACATCTTCATCTAAGCTAATCAGCCAAACTGGTGAGTCTGGGCCATGCTCCGCCTGCCCTACAAGGTCACTAGCAACAATTCTTGGGTCTGCTGTGTGGTCTGCAATAACAGCAATTTCTGTGGGACCTGCAAACATATCAATACCCACACGGCCAAATAACATGCGTTTTGCTTCGGCCACAAAACGATTACCCGGGCCTGCTAATACATCGGCAGCTTTGCCACTGAATAAGCCAAAGGCCATGGCTGCGATGCCCTGCACTCCACCTAAAGCTAGAATGGTATCTGCACCACAATAATTAGCAGTATATAAAATAGCATCGTTAACCCCTGTACCGGGTTTTGGTGGCGAGCATGCTACTACATGCTTTACGCCTGCTGCCTTAGCCGTGGCCACAGACATGATTGCAGAAGCCACATGTGAGTAGCGCCCACCAGGAATATAACATCCCGCAGTTTGCACTGGTATTTGGCGCTGGCCTGCCCATAGCCCTGGTGATAGCTCTACTTCAAAATCAATGAGTGCCTGTCGCTGTTTTTGAGCAAATTTATCAACCCGCTCATGGGCAAAACGAATGTCATCTTTTACTTGCTGCGACAAACGCGATGTAGCCTGGTCTATGTCGTCACTGGTAACCAGTATATTGCCATGATAGCCATCTAGCTTTGCTGCGTATTCTGTACAGACTTGTTCGCCACCTACTTCAATTTCTGACAGCATTCTTGCCACTGTAGCACGAGTGTCATCTTCGCCAGTTGCAGAAGATTTGGTAGCTTTTTTCAAGTAACTAACGGCCATGATTTCAATCCTTAATATGTTTTTGTATGCGCTTACATTTATTTATTGACGCTATAGTAGACCATTAAAATGAGACAAACAAGCACCAATAGCGTATTTTTGTATGCGCTTACATTTTTATCTGTGTATAATACAGCATGATGTTAAAGCAAGCACAATTAATGTGAATTCCCCAAGCAAGCCAGCCACACAAGGCGATGTTGCGAAAGCTGCTGGCGTTTCTACCGCCACAGTATCGCGCGTTATTAACCAACCCAAATCTGTGCGCACAGGCGTAAGGCTGCGTGTGCAAGAGGCAATTGTCGAACTTCAATATGTTGCTGACGCTGCCGCCAGAGCTTTAGCAAGTAAACGCTCTCGCTGCATTGGCGCAGTAATCCCCACCTTAGCAAATGCTATTTTTGCTGATGGCATCGAAGCTTTTGAGAGTGAATTAAACCAGGCTAGCCTTAGCTTAATGCTCACCACCTCTGGTTATGATTCGCAACACGAACTAACCCAAGTACGAACGCTTATAGAACGTGGTGTTGATGCTGTAATGTTGGTAGGGCTAGACCACGATCCATTAATTTATGCCCTACTAGAGCAAAGAAAAATTCCTTATGTACTTACATGGGCCTATAGCAGTGATTGCCCTCATCCATGCGTGGGGTTTAATAACTATGAAGCTGCCAAGCTCATACCATTGCACCTAACCACTCTTGGCCACCAACAGTTCGCCATTATTAGTGGTATTTCTACAGGCAACGACCGCGCCTCTGACCGTTTAAAAGGCATGGAGCACGCCCTATTTGCACAGGGCATTACATTAGCGCAAGGCGCTGTTATTGAGTGTAACTACAGCATTGAAGCAGGCCGTGCTGCTTGTCGCCAACTCCTCACCTTAAGCACCCCACCTACCGCTATCCTATGCAGCAATGACGTACTCGCAACAGGGGCTTTATTAGAGTGCCAAGCCAGTAACATTGAAGTACCAGGCAGCGTATCTATTACAGGGTTTGATGACTTGGCCATTAGTGCCAACCTAACCCCAAGCCTCACCACTATGCATATTCCCTTTAAACTCATGGGTCAGCGTGCAGCACAATACCTAATAGACCGCTTAGCCGGAGCTACTCCCCAAGCCCAGCAGCAACTTGAGGTAGAGTTGCGGCTTAGGCATTCCACTGCGCCACCAAAACCGGTTTGATTCAATGAGTAGTGCACACAAAAAAGCCCCATTAGGTGAAACCTAGTGGGGCTTTTTTAATGACCTGTTAGCTTAGAACAAGCCAATAATATCGCCATTTTCATTGATGTCGATTACTTCAGCAGCGGGTTTTTTAGGAAGCCCAGGCATGGTCATTACGTCACCAGCAAGAACCACAATAAAACCAGCACCGGCAGATAAACGCACTTCACGAAGTGGGATGTCAAACCCAGTGGGACGCCCCTTTAAGGCAGGGTCTGTAGAGAAAGAATACTGCGTTTTAGCCATGCAGATAGGCAAGTTGCCATAACCCGCTTTTTCTAGTGCTGTAAAACGGTCACGAAGCTTCTGGTCACCTTGAATGTTGTCAGCGCCATATATCTTTTGAGCGACAGTTTTAACCTTGTCCCAAAGTGGCATGTCGTCTTCATACAAGTAGTGGAAGTCGTTCTCATGGTTTTCTACCAAATCAACAACAGCCTCTGCTAGTTCTATAGCACCTTTGCCGCCATCTGCCCAGTGGTTCGCTTCAATCACTTGAACACCTAGGTAATCACATTTAGCTTGAACAGTTTTTACTTCTTCGTCGGTGTCAGTAACAAACTTATTAACAGCAACCACTACAGGAAGACCAAACTGGTGAATGTTTTCAATGTGCTTTTTAAGGTTTTCAACACCTTTAGCAACCGCTTCTAGGTTTTCGTTGTTAACGTCTTTAAGGGGAACACCACCGTGGAGCTTAAGTGCACGAATAGTAGCAACAATAACAACAGCGCTTGGAGTGATACCTGCTTTACGACATTTAATGTCTAGAAACTTCTCAGCACCCAAGTCAGCACCAAAACCAGCTTCTGTTACGGTGTATTCGCTTAGCTTCATAGACAAACGTGTAGCAACCACAGAGTTACAACCGTGAGCAATGTTAGCAAATGGGCCACCGTGCACAAATGCAGGAGTGTGCTCTAGTGTTTGCACAAGGTTAGGGCTGAAGGCGTCTTTCAACAACACAGTCATTGCACCATGGACCTTTAGGTCACGTGCAGTAACAGGCTTCTGGTCATGAGTGTAACCAACAACCGCGTCACCGAGCTTCTCTTTAAGTTCAGCTAGAGTGTTAGCCAAGCAAAAAATAGCCATTACTTCTGAAGCTACGGTGATATCAAAACCACTTTCGCGAGGAATACCATGAGCAGGGCCACCAAGGCCAATGGTAACGTTGCGTAGAGCACGATCGTTCATGTCCATTACGCGCTTCCATTCGATGCGCCGTGGGTCTATGTTCAGTTCATTACCTTGCTGAAGATGGTTATCAATAGCTGCAGAAAGCAAGTTATGCGCTAGGCCAATGGCATGGAAATCGCCAGTGAAGTGCAAGTTAATATCTTCCATTGGAACAACTTGAGCGTAACCACCACCCGCTGCACCGCCCTTAACGCCAAAGCAAGGGCCAAGAGAAGGCTCACGAAGACATACAGACGTTTGCTTACCAATTTGATTCAAGGCATCGCCCAAACCGATAGTGGTAGTCGTCTTGCCTTCACCAGCTGGAGTTGGGTTAATAGCCGTGACTAGTATCAGCTTGCCATCTTTGCGGTTTTTAACGCTCTTGATGAACTCAGGGCTTATTTTAGCCTTGATTTTGCCATACATTTCTAGATCATCAATATCGATGTTCAACTTAGCAGCAACTTCAGCAATCGGACGTTTCTCGGCAGCGCGAGCAATGTCGATGTCGGACAAGTAAGTCTTAGACATGATTTTACCTTGGAATTTAAATTGAGCCAATTGGGCATCAATTTGTGGTTATTTTACCCATTTTGCAAAAGCGCAAAGTGGATGACGAGAATCTTGGTGGGAAATAGTACGCTTTTGTAAATTAACTACATACTTAAAAGCGACCTAACATTAGCCCTAAAGTCACCCGTTATGACGCCTATAAGAAACACAAGTCAAACAGCTTTCCGAAACGAAACTTAGCACCTATTTGGCTCCATTTTGTTACCCTTTTTAGTGCTTACAGAGGGTCGCTCTGAGCGCTAGCCTTAGTGGTCTTTTTTACATTAAATTGAGCAATCTTTAATCGCTATTGACCAATATTTATTCGTATTTAATCAAGTTGAACTAAAAACTCTAAGGCATAGTAGGAGTTAGCAACGACATTTAAAACAACCTCAGTTAGCAGCCACATAAGAGCAGTTCATGGATAACGACATTTACCTTACTAAACACTACCGAACGTATGCTTCGGGTGAAGCCATAGACTGCCCTCTTGCCCTGTTTAACGACGCGGTTCGTGAAGAATGGATTGATTATAATGGCCATATGAGTGAGTCTTTTTACTTATATGCCATGGGAGAGGCTTCTGATGCGTTATTTCGCTACATTGGTATTAACGAAGCTTACCGCGCATCAGGCTCTTCTTTTTACACAGTAGAGACACACATTAACTACTACCAAGAAGTATCAAAGGGAGAACCCCTGCGTTTTACTACTCAGGTCTTAGGTTTTGACACTAAACGCCTGCACTTTTTCCACCATATGTATCATGGAAACACCGGGAACTTACTGGCAACTACAGAGCAAATGTTGCTACATGTTGACATGAATACGGCCTCTGCTGCACCCATTAAGCCTCACGTATTAGCCGTGTTAGAACAAATTTGGCAAGCCCATCGGCAGTTACCTGCACCCAAACAGAAGGGTCGGGTAATGGCTGTTCCACCCACTAAAAAAGTATAGCCAAAGAAAAATAAAAAAGCCAAACTCACTCATAAATCATCCGCCTTAGAGAAGAACGATCATGGATTTTAGCCTTACCAACGAACAACAGATGATCATCGACACCCTAAAGACCTTTGTCGAGCAAGAGCTCTATCCTCATGAAGCAGAGGTAGAAAAGACTAATGAGATTCGCCCAGAGTTGTATGCGCAAATTAAACAAAAGGCCCTAGACTTAGGTTTGTATGCCGCAAATATGCCAGAAGAACATGGTGGGGCTGGATTAGACAGTTTAACCCTTTGCTTAATGGAGCGTGAGTTGGGCCGTGCCAATTTTGGTTTGCAGTACATTGTTGGCCGCCCAAGCAACATTTTACTTGCCTGCAAAGGCGACCAGATTGAAAATTACCTTCATGCCAGTATCCGTGGAGAAAAGGTAGATTGTTTAGCCCTAACTGAGCCCAACGCAGGTTCAGACGTTCGCTCGATGCAGTGCCGTGCTGAACGTGATGGCGATGACTTTATTATTAATGGCACCAAACACTTTATTAGCCATGCCGATGTGGCTGATTTTGTTATTTTGTTCGCAGCAAGCGGCGTAGAGCAAACACCGAGGGGGCCTAAAAAGAAAATCACCAGCTTTCTAGTGGATATAGGGACCCCAGGCTTCACTGTAGAGCCAGGTTACACCAGTGTATCCCATCGTGGTTATCACAACTGCATCCTTAATTTTGATAACTGCCGTGTGCATAAGTCTCAAGTATTAGGTGAAGAAGATCATGGGTTTGACGTGGCTAATCAGTGGCTAGGTGCAACCCGTCTTTCTGTTGCCGCTATGTGCTTAGGGCGCGCTGAAAGAGCCTTAGAAATTGCCACAGAATGGGCCGCTAACCGCAAGCAATTTGGTCAAACCATTGGTAAGTTTCAGGGCGTGTCTTTTAAGCTAGCGGATATGGCTACCGAACTTAAAGCGGCAGAATTGCTCACCATGTACGCTGCTTGGAGAGACTGCACTGGTGAAATGACGGATTCTGATGCCGCTATGGCCAAACTAAAAGCCACAGAAATGCTAGCCATGGTGTCTGATGAGGCTATACAAATTTTGGGTGGCATGGGCCTAATGGATGAATTACCCCTAGAGCGGATCTGGCGCGACCACCGTGTAGAGCGGATTTGGGACGGCACTAGCGAAATTCAACGGCATATTATTTCTCGTGCCATGCTTCGGCCCCTAGAAGCATAACTAAGCGCCGGTGCCAACATGATAAATAAACAACGATTACGGCGCTTATTGGCGCCAAAGTCTATCGCCGTATTTGGTAGCCGTGGAGCAGATTTTGCTATTCGCGAAAGCCTTACCATGGGGTTTACCGGGCCGATTTGGTCGGTACACCCAACGCGCAGTGAGCTAATGGGCATTAAGTGCATAAAATCAGTTCACGACTTACCCTATGCGCCTGATGCTGCGTACGTCGCAGTGAACGCGGAAAGTGCCATAGAAACAGTTGCCCTACTGAACCAGATGGGTGCTGGTGGTGCCCTACTCTACGCCTCTGGGTTTAGTGAACTCGGTGAAACCTTAAAAGATGTTGGGGTTGAGCGCCAACAACGGCTGTTAAAAGCTGCAGGCGACATGCCCATTATTGGCCCTAACTGTTATGGCGTAATTAATGCCTTAGATAAAGCCGTGTTGTGGCCAGATCAACATGGGTGTCAGCCAGTAGACAAGGGTGTAGGTATTATTACCCAAAGCGGTAACATTGGCCTTAACATGACCATGCAAAAAATTGGTTTGCCCATTGCTTATATGTTTACCATGGGTAACCAGGCGCAAGTAGATATTGCCACGGTAATAGACTCTATGCTGGATGACCCAAGGGTAACTGCCATTGGTTTACATATTGAAGGCATCGCCGATTTGGCATCTTTTGATGCCGCTGCACGCCGGGCTTTACAGCACAAAATACCCATCGTTGCCATTAAAACAGGGCGCACCGCAGCGGCTGCAACAATAGCCCTAACCCATACTAGCTCTTTAACAGGTGCAGACAGCCTTTTTGACGCTTTATTTAGTCGCCTAGGCATTGCCCGTGTGAATACTGTGCCCGAATTTTTAGAGACCTTAAAACTACTTTCTATCCTCGGCCCACTAGCGCATAAAAATATTGCTTCTATGAGCTGCTCTGGCGGTGAAGCCGGCATGATGGCAGACCTTATTGATGGCCGTGACATTGTATTTGGTGAAGTTTCATTAGCTCAAAAGAACGCGACGTTAAGCACTTTTAATAATGGTGAACAGGTCAGCAACCCATTAGATTATCAAACCTATATTTGGAATAAGCGTGAGCAAATGGCTGCTACTTTTGCGGCCCATATGGCAGCCAACTTTAGCGCTACCCTATTAATACTCGATTGGCCTAACAACGCCACTGCAGAGCCACTAGAATGGGATACGGCGCTCTTAGCTTTGGCAGACGCAGCTGTAGCTGGCAAGCATAAAGCCATTGTCTTGGCTTCCATGGCTGAATGTATGCCACCACACGCCATTGCGGCGTGTCTCGATAAGGGAATGGCACCCATGATTGGTATGGATCAATGCCTGACTGCTTTAAATCATGCCTATACCATTGGCCAAGCCTTTAATGCAGCCATACCAGAAGCGCTTCACATTCGACATATTAGTGCACTGAGCCCTAGCAATATACCGCCATTGTCCGAGATACAGAGCAAACACGCATTAAACCAACACGGTTTGCCTATACCCAAAGGTAAAACAGCATCTAATTTAGAGCAAGTGGTTAATGCGGCTGAGAGCCTTGGGTATCCTATTACGTTAAAAGCAGTTGGGGCAAATCTAGCCCACAAAACTGAATTAGGCGCAGTAAAGCTTAACCTTAAAAACCGAGCTCAATTAGAAGAAGCCGCCGACGCCTTATTTGTACTAAGCGATACCCTGTTAGCAGAACAAATGGTACAAAACGCTGTGGTGGAGCTAATTATTGGTATTAATACAGACCCTCTCTTTGGCCAATATCTTGTTTTGGGCGCTGGTGGCATTTTGGTAGACGTATTACAAGATGCCCAAAGCGTGCTACTGCCTACTCATAAATACGCCGTGAAGCGGGTGTTATCTAACCTTAAGTGTGCGCCCATATTGATGGGTTACCGAGGCCAAGCAGCTGCCGATTTGGACGCTATAGTCGATGCAGTAATGGCAGTGCTAGACTATAGTCAAAAGATGCCCGTATTCGAACTCGACATTAACCCCCTACTCGCCCTTAAAGATGGTGCTGTAGCAGTTGATGCCCTTATCCAACTAGGCCAACAAAAACCATGACCCATTCAGTCCTTTGCGAGCGCCATGGCGCCGTGTTACTCATCACCCTAAACCGCCCAAAAGCCAATGCTATAGATGCCCCTACATCACATGCAATGGGTGAAGCTTTTATTGATTTTGCAAACGATCCCAGCCTGCGTGTGGCTGTTATCACAGGAAGTGGTGAACGCTTTTTTAGTGCCGGTTGGGATTTAAAAGCCGCCGCAGAGGGCGAAGCAGTAGATGCCGATTTTGGCCGTGGCGGGTTTGCAGGGCTTACAGAGCTTTGGAACCTAGACAAACCTGTTATTGCTGCAGTTAACGGTTATGCAGCCGGTGGTGGTTTTGAGCTAGCATTGGCTGCCGACTTAATTATTGCCGCTAATCATGCTCAATTCTTTTTGCCAGAAGCGACTTTGGGTATCATTCCAGACAGTGGTGGCGTGCTTAGGTTACCCCGCCGCCTGCCCCAGGCGATCGCCATGGACATGTTAATGTCTGGCCGCCGCATGGCCGTGGAAGAAGCCACTCATTTTGGCCTTATTAACCGCCATTGTGAAGGAGACGTGCTTATTGAACAAGCCTTAGCTTGGGCCCAAGAGATTGCCCAATCTGCACCTTTATCACTAGCGTCTATTAAAGCGATTACACGTGCAACACAAAGCATGGAGCTAGAGCAGGCTTATGGCCACATGCGTGAATCAGTGCCAGTGTATCAAACCATGTTGCACTCAGAAGATGCCAGCGAAGGACCTAACGCCTTTGCCGAAAAACGGACGCCTCATTGGCAAGGCCGATAACCCTAGCCTAGGCACGACGCAGCTGTTGCTGCCTATCCTGGCTTGGGGCTACATTAAAAAACTGCCTGTAGGCACGTGAAAAGTGTGCTGCAGAGCCAAACCCACTGGCCATAGCAACATCTACTACTTGCCTGTCAGTTTGTTGCAGCAATGCCCGGGCTCTTTGTAACCGTTTAGCCCGGTAATAACGGCCTGGTGATTGTTGCAAATGACGACTAAATAATCGCTCTAACTCACGTTCTGACACGTTAACCATGGCCGCCAGGGTAGGCACACTTAGTGGGTCTTCTAGGTGATCTTCCATAGCCCCTATCACTGTTAATAATTTACGATTATTGGTGCCCAACCTTAGTGCGCTGCTCATGCGTTGCGGTGCTTTTCCCTCTCTCATATGGCTATAAATGAGTTCGTCAGAGACTGATAAAGACAGCTCGTGCCCCCGCTGGCATTGAATTAAATACAACATCATATCCAAGCCTGCTAAACCCCCAGAACAGGTAAAACGCCGGCCATCAATTTCATACAGTTCTTCCACCACTTCCACTTGCCTAAACACCTCTTTGAAGGCCATTAAATTTTCCCAGTGGATAGTGGCACGGTGATCGTTCAACAAACCACTTTTAGCCAACAGATAGCTGCCCGTATCTTGGCTGCCTAGCCACACACCGCGGCGGCTATGCTGCTGTAACCACGTTTGTAACTTTTTAGACTGGTCTTTTTCTGGGTTAAATCCCGCACAAATAATAAGCATGTCAGGCTTTGCTTCCTGGCCTATAGCGCAATCGGCAATTAAACTCATGCCATTACTGGCAGCAACTGCTTCACCACTTTCACTGACGACCTGCCACCGATAAAGTAATTCACCAGACACATTATTAGCCTGCCGCAGCGGATCTACTAAGGCTGAAAATCCAATCATGGAAAATTCTGGCACTAGGTAAAAAGCCATATTGATAGTTTTAGTGATCACTTTAGCTGTAAACATAGAGGAAGATGTCGTAAATGTGCAATAATAATGTGATATTAATCATTCTTTAAGAGCCTTGCAACGTCTAATCTATGGTTTTTGATGAGCCTAGAGGCCCTTCCTACTTTTACCCATGATGGAAAAAAACATGCACAGCGCACTACAAACCTTTCAGACACCCGTGTTAAAAGAGTGGATTGATTACAACGGCCACCTTAATGATGCCTATTACCTTGTCATCTTCACCAAGGCCTCAGACGGGTTGCAAGAGCACTTGGGTTTATCCTTGGACCACATTAAAACGACGGGCGAAACTCTTTTCACAGTTGAGAGTCACTTAAGTTATATAAAAGAAATAGGCTTAGGCGAAATAGTGACTATTACTACGCAAGTACTAGAGACAGACAATAAGCGTATTCGTATTTTTCACCGTATGTTTAATGAACATAATGAGCTGTTAGCCACAGTAGAAATGTTGTTTTTAAGCTACAACTTACTAGCAAAAAAAGTGACTAATTTTAGTGACTTGATGATGCAAAGCTTAAGCAAAATTACAGCTGATCAGGCACATTTACTTTGGCCAGACAGCGCTGGAAAAGGGATTGCTTTAAAAAGAAAATAGCGGCTTTACTAATTAACCTATAGGCTAGCGACGGCGTGATCGGCGGTTTATGGTAGCCCCTTCAGCCGCCCCACCTGCCACACTTAGGTCACCAGAAAACTGTGCTTTGCCACCTTTAGAAACCTCACCTAATACCAACTCAATTTGCTCTACAGTTGGCATTTCACCCTTGGTATGGCTATCTAGAGCTTGGCGCATTGCCGCAACATGCTCTGGAGAAGTACCGCAGCAACCGCCAATAATATCTGCGCCAGCGTCCATAGCCATGGTGGCATAGTGGGCCATAATTTCTGGCGTACCGTTATAACGAATAGCACCGTTGACGTATTCTGGAATACCACAGTTGGCTTTAGCAACTAAAATAGCTTTATCGCCGCCTGGTGCTTTGCGCATATTACAGATAGCCATCACCAACTCAGACGCACCTACACCACAGTTAGAACCGCAGGCATACGAAGTATGATTTTTATGGGCACACGATTGCACCATGTCTGCGGGAGTAACTCCCATCATAGATCGGCCATTAGTATCAAAACTGTACGTACAAATAACCGGCAATCCTGTTTGGTTAGCGCCTTCAATGGCTGCCTCAGACTCTTGTGTTGATGACATGGTCTCTATCCACAATATGTCTGCACCACCTTCTTTAAGGGCATGCGCTTGTTCTGAAAATGCAGTCACCGCATCACTATGGCTTAAGCTACCCATAGGTTCTGGTATTTCACCCGTTGGCCCTATAGAGCCCGCGATAATAACTGGGCGGCCTGCATTGTCTGCTACTTTGCGGCCTATTTTAACACCGGCAACGTTTAGTTCGTGCACTCGGTGGGCGGCGTTGTGAAGTTTCAAGCGATAATGCGTGCCACCAAACGTATTGGTTAAAATAATGTCTGAACCTGCATCTACAAAACTTTGATAGTTAGCAGCAATGCGCTCTGGGTAATCTACATTCCATAATTCTGGTGCATCGCCTGTTTCTAAGCCCATAGCAAATAAATTGGTTCCAGTGGCGCCATCTGCAAGTAAAACACCGTGCTTTGTCAATAAGTCTTGAAGTGTGTTGGCGCTCATTACTAATTCTCATTACATACAAATAATGAGGCTATGCTACCTACCTGTGTGTGGCTTAGCTAGCCTTAGGGGCGCTTTGAAGCATTAATCAAGTTGAGTTTTTTTCAAATTATAATGAATTTAATTCATGATGACGCTTAACAATTTTTTCAGCTGCCTACCTTGGTTAAAAGTGGCGCTTAAACACAACAAGCAGTCGCCATGTAGTCAGCATGGAAAGGTCAAGAACTGCAAAATTTGGCCCATATCAATTCCGCCCCATTTTATTGAGGAGTATTTCCATGAGTGAAGCCCCCGGACGCCGCAAAAGCGGTGGTGGTCGTAGTGCACGCCAAGCATTACGAGCTAGCGAAACTATAAAAGTACCTGCCTATATCACCCGTCAAATGAATCCATTTGAAGTGTTAGATGAAGCAGGTCTAGAACTCATAGAACGCAATGCTGATACCATTTTAGAAGAAATTGGTATTGATTTTCGTGATGAACCAGAAGCATTGGCAATACTTAAGGCAGCTGGCGCAAGTGTAGATGGCGAACGTGTGCGTTTCCCCCGTGGAATGTGCCGCCAAATTATTCAAGCTTCGGCTCCATCTAGCTATACTCAGCACGCACGTAACAGTGACCGCAACCTTGAAGTCGGTGGCAAAAACACCGTTTTTGCTCCAGGTTATGGCTCTCCATTTGTGCGCGACTTAGATAATGGCCGTCGTTATGCCACCATTCAAGATTTCCAGAACTTCGTTAAGCTAGCCTACATGTCGCCTTACATGCACCACTCTGGTGGCACCATATGTGAGCCAGTAGACGTGCCTGTAACGACTCGTCACTTAGATATGATTTATAGCCACATCAAATACAGCGATAAGGCGTTCATGGGCTCTGTTACTGCACCTTCTCGTGCCCAAGACACTGTGGACATGGCGAAGATTGTATTTGGTGAAGACTTTGTTAAGAACAACACGGTAACCACCAGCTTAATCAATGCTAACTCGCCAATGACTTTTGACGACACCATGTTAGGTGCGGCTAAGGTTTATGCTGAAAACAACCAAGCCTGTGTAGTGACACCGTTCATCTTGGCGGGTGCTATGTCACCAGTGACCATTGCCGGCACATTGGCTCAAATACTTGCAGAAGTATTGGCTGGTATTACTTTTATTCAGCTATACCGCCCTGGCACACCCTGTATCTTTGGTACCTTTGCAAGCTCTATTTCCATGCAATCTGGTGCACCTACCTTTGGTACGCCAGAACCTGCTTTAGTGCTCTATGGGGCGGCGCAACTTGCCCGTCGTTTGGGTGTGCCATTCCGCAGTGGTGGTTCATTGCCTGGCTCTAAAGTCGCAGATGCTCAAGCAGCATCCGAAAGTGCCAACACCCTAATGCCTACCATTTTGGCTGGTGTTAACTTTGCATTACACTCAGCCGGTTGGCTTGAAGCTGGGTTGTCTATGGGTTATGAAAAGTTTGTTATGGACTTAGATCAACTGGGCATGGCTCATACTTTCTGCAAGGGTATAGACCTTTCAGAAAATGGCCAAGCCTTAGACGCACTGCGCGAAGTAGGCCCAGGCAATCACTTTTTAGGCTGTGCCCATACCCAAGCCAACTTCAAAGAAGCCTTTTACATGTCGAACCTTGCCGACAACAATAGTTTTGAGCAGTGGGAAGAGGACGGTAGCAAAGATATCCAGGTTAGGGCCAATGCCCTGTGGAAGAAAATGCTAAATGAATACGAAGCACCACCTTTAGATCAAGGTATTGACGACGGCCTAAAAGACTTTATGGCCACACGTAGGGAGCAACTTGCAGGCACAGGGGACTTTTAACTCCCCCCTGCACACCCGATACTAAAAAAAGCCCCAAAGACTGAGTCTGTGGGGCTTTTTTTAGTTTTTACATTATTAAAGGGGTTAACTACCACCCATACAAGGGGCCGTTTCTGGCATTTTTTCTTGCTTTGCCTGCCACTGCTGCACCGTATAGCAATGGAGCGCTAATGCATGAATTGGGTTCTTCATTAACTCACCAACCAGAGCGAATACCTGCTGATGACGTTTTACCGCTCCAATACCAGCAAAATCGTCAGACACCAACACCAAATTGTAATGGCTATCAGTTGCCAAGCCACTGTGTTTATGACTATCGTTAACGAGTTGATGGTGGGTAATATTTAATGGTTTTAACACTAATTCAAGTAATTTATTGGCCGTAGCATCCACGGTTATTTCCTTCAGTTAAACTGTTTACGCATCATAACACGGAAGCTATTTTACTGGCGTTGAAAATGATTTGGGAATAACTTTTCGGTGCATTTTGCAACTTTTTAATACGCCTAACAAGAAGCTATGCAGAAGCCACCTACACGCTAGTTTTTATTTACATAAGCTGTTTTATAATTAGACAGGCGTTGCAGCTAGTAAAAATGTAGCCTACAGCAATAACCGTGTAAAAAGGTTTAAGCTATTCAAATAAAATGGTTTTTTACACTTGACTCAAGGCCAATAGATCATTAATATTCGCGCCTCGCATTGAGCAATTCCTCGATAGCTCAGTTGGTAGAGCAGTAGACTGTTAATCTATTGGTCCCAGGTTCGAGTCCTGGTCGAGGAGCCAACCTCAACGCGAAACCTTATGATTCCTCGATAGCTCAGTTGGTAGAGCAGTAGACTGTTAATCTATTGGTCCCAGGTTCGAGTCCTGGTCGAGGAGCCATTCTAATCAAGCCACTTAATTGTGGTTTTTTTATGCCTGTTATTTAGGCCTGCATTTGCATACAGGCTCTTTAAAGCCACATTATTGTTGTGACAACTTCTCACCACTAACAATTAGCTGTTCAAGCAATTGGGCAGTATGCCAGTAAAGGCCATTCCCTTGCTGCTGATACAGCTTAATACCTTCAACTACAGTGTCTATACCTATTTCATCGGCGTAGCACATAGGACCTCCTAGATGCCGAGGGAAACCATAGCCATTTAACCAAATTGCGTCAATATCGCTGGCTTTAGTGGCAATGCCTTCTGCTAAAATACGAGCACCTTCATTAATTAAGGCAAACACTAACCGATTTTGTATTTCTTTTTCGGTTATATCGCCCCGCTGAACAACACCCAGTATTTTTGCTTCGTTAGAAAAAACAGCCAATACACGTTCATCAACCTGAGGTGTCCTAGCATCACTATCATAGCGATAAAAGCCCGCTCCTGTTTTTTGTCCTAAACGACCTGCCTCAACCATAAGGTCTGCTGCACGAAAATAAAGGGGATCTTGTTTCAGTGCGGGGTTTTCTTGGCGCGCCTTATAGGCAATGTCGATACCAGACATGTCGGTCACTGCTAAAGGCCCCATGGCCATACCCCAATTCTTCATTGCGGTATCAATGTGATCTGGGCTCGCTCCCTCTAGCAACAACATATTGGCTTCGCGCCCATAACACGAGTACATTCTGTTACCTACAAAGCCATAACATACGCCCACAGCAACTGAAATTTTTCCTAGCTTTTTACCCAGCGCCATTACTGTCTTAAGGGTCTGCTCGTCTGTATCGTCAGCACATACCACTTCTAATAGTTTCATAATATTAGCTGGGGCAAAAAAGTGCATACCCAAAACTTTATGGGAGCGAGCGGTTGATTGGGCTATTTCGTTAATATCTAAATAAGATGTGTTGCTAGCTAAAATAGCCTCAAGCTTGCACACTTGATCTAAGGTGGCAAATATCTGTCGTTTAACGGCCATGGTTTCAAAGGCAGCCTCAACAACCAAATCTACTTCAGACAAATCTTCATAATTACATGTACCTACAATTAAGCTCATGCGCTGTTCAAGTTGCACATGGTCTATTAAGCCTCGGTTCAAGGCTTGTTCAAAACGCTTGCGAATAGCCAATAGCCCACGGGTTAGATTATCTTCACTCATTTCTAGCAATATAACGCTTAAACCTGCATTGGCAAAACACATTGCAATGCCACCACCCATAGTTCCAGCACCAACTATGGCAACCTGTTTAATTGGCAATAGGGTAACATTTTGGGTTTTATCATAGGCTGCAGGTAGTTTAGCTGCTCGTCGCTCAGCAAAAAAGGCATGCCGCATGGCCACAGACTGAGATGAATCTCGGCACGTTATAAAAAACTCACGCTCACGCTTTTTACCCTCATTAAAAGGTAACAGCACTGCGTTTTCAATTGAATTGATACAACACTGTGGCGCATTTTGGCCTCGTGCCTTTTTAGCTAATTTTTTACGCCACTGGTCAAATAGCTCACTATGGTGTTCATTGTTGTGAATACTTATTTCAGAAACACGCCGAATTTTTTCACCTTTTTTTGCTATATTTTGCGCAAACACAATAGCTTGCTGTAACAAAGTTTCGCCAGGGTTAATTGGGCCCTGCTCAACTAACAGATCAATAACACCGTGTTCAAAGAGTTTTTTAGCAGTTTCTGCTTTACCTGAAGTAATCATCTGCAAAGCTATTTCTACTCCGGCCAAGCGCGGCAATAACTGTGTGCCACCTGCGCCGGGAATAAGGCCTAAAGTCACTTCAGGCAAACCCAGGTTAGTATTAGTGAGTGCTACTCGATAATGACAAGACAGCGCCACTTCGAAGCCTCCCCCCAATACGGTGCCAAATAATGCCGCTATAATGGGTTTACTGCACTCATCTAATTGCGCTAGCACGTCTGGTAAATGGGGCTCTAGCGCTGGCTGACCGAATTCAGATATATCTGCCCCTGCGATAAATGTACGCCCACTGCAGCTAACCACAATAGCGTCTACGTTATTATCTGTTTCAGCGGCCTTGAGACAACTCACTATGCCCTGCCTCACCGCATGAGACAAAGCGTTCACAGGGGGATTATCAATAAATATAACAGCAATTGAACCATGGTTTAATAATTGTACTGGCTCTTTTTTATGATCTTGAGGAGGCGTCACTGTAGTTAATCCTAGCTATTCAATATGGAGGGATTATAGAGTTGAATCTAGCGTAATTATAGAGCCAACTAATTGTTATGATGTGGTTTTAGACCGCCAAATCGCGTGAAGAAACGCCTATCTGGTTCTGGCATTGACCCCTGAGCGTTTTGCATTTTTTGACTAATATAATAAATTGAAGGCTCTGCTAATACGTTATAAGCCCGCTTCACTAGATCTTGGGCTTCATGGCCCACCCAACCTGGCGGTAACATTGCAGCAGGGAAGTCTGGGTCTCGCAATAAAATACGCCGATAATCATGGATTATTGCCTGTCGTAACAATAAACACTCATCTGGTTCCGGCAAGGTTAAAAATATCTTTTGACAGATAGGCCGGTAAAAACGGAGGAAATCATGATAGTAAGTTTCTAACTCAGACAATTTCCATCTATTTTTTATCAAATCTTTAAGTACACCCTGTGAGTTCAAGTCTGATGTAGACGCAGTGAAGACCACAAGATCGTTGACAATACCTAACTCATGAATTAACTCATCTAGTGATGAGCGTTCTGAGGAAGGATGGGCATAGAGTCCACTTGTTAAGGTATTGAACCCCTGCCATATTAGGCTTTTTCTAAACTCTTCAAGTTTCACATCGGGCACAGATACGGGTAACACTAAGGTCCAGTTATTATCCCATTCTGGTTGATGTGCAGCATAAATACGCCGCGCTGCTTTTTCGTAATGGCCTGTTGCTGAGTCGGTAAAACAATAGTAACTGCAGCGACCCACTTTATTAACTTGAAGCCAATCATTTTGCACTAAACGATACACAGACGTTCTAATTTGACGCTCATTAAACCCAAACGGTTCTAGCACCTGAATGAGGCTGGCTAACGAGACCCAACTACCATGTTGTGACACGAGATCACCAAATACAGTAACCACCATGGACGTGCAGCTAATGCTGTTGTCTTTGATGTGTTGTTGAATCTGTTGAGTACGTTTATTCTTATCCATCACTTTATGCCTATCTATCGTCAAAGCTCACAATCACTTCGTCCGACACGGGGTGTGCCTGACAGGTTAATATATAGCCAGATTTTACTTCATGTGGTTCAAGCCCATGGCTAATGTCCATGTCAACTGCACCCTTAATTAGCTTGGCTTTACACGTAGAACACACGCCAGCTTTGCAGGAGTACGGCAGTTCAACACCATTGTCCATACCCGCATCTAAAATATTTGAACCCACTGTAGCCAAGTCAAAATAAATCGACCGTCCGTCAGAAATAACAGTCACTTTACTCGTTTTATCTTCACCGTATTGTTGAATACGTAATCTTGATTTTTCTAACATTACGTCAGAATCTGCTGATGAATTTGCAAACAGCTCATAGTGAATCTGTTCGCTAGCAAGGCCTTCAAGCCTAAAGCCATGAGACACTTCGGAAATCATTGATTCAGGGCCACAAATAAACGCTTCATTGGCGTTGAGGATATCAATCATTTTATACTTTTGTAGTAAATAGCCTTTTTTGTTGTCAATTTTACCTTTTAATACATCAGAGCCTTGGTCTTCTTGGCTCATAATATTGACCCACTTAAAACGATTTAGGTAGCGGCTCTTTATAAAACTAAGCTCTTCTTTAAACATCACAGTGTTGGTGCGTTTGTTGCCATAAACAAGCGTTACTTTGCTATTAGGTTCGCGGCTTAACACCGAGGTGATAATTGATAAAATAGGGGTAATGCCGCTGCCTACTGCCAAACACATATAGTTTTTTTGATGTGTAGGGTTTAACTGCGGACTAAAATTACCTTGTGGTGGCATCACTTCAATGGTGTCGCCCACTTTAAATTGGTCGTTAGCATAGTTTGAAAAAAGCCCACCCCTAACCCGCTTTATGCCCACGCGCAGATGCCCATCATCAACGCCACTACAAATAGAGTAAGATCGCCGAACTTGTTCGCTGTTAATGTGGGTTTGTAATGTTAAAAATTGGCCTGGTTTAAAAGCAAAGGTGTCGCGCAACGCTTTAGGCACACTAAAACTCACCCGAACTGCAGTGTCTGTTTCTGGTTTAACACCGTCTATAATTAACGAATAAAAATTAGTCTCTGACACAAATCTTACCTAAATATGTTTGAATAAATCAAAAGGCTCACTGCAATCATTGCATTGAAATAGTGCTTTACACGCCGTAGAGCCAAATTCGCTGATCATGCGTGTGTCAAGGCCACCGCAGTGGGGGCATTTCACCTGAGTTGTTTCATTTAACTCAACAGTGTGCACCTGTGACCCATGTGAAGGGTTTACCACATCGTTTGGCGGTGCTATGCCATAACCACGCAGCTCATCACGGCCCTTGCTAGTCATCCAGTCAGTTGTCCAAGCTGGGGTTAGTTCAAGCTCAACTTCTACTTGAGCAACACCATAATTCAGTAACGCAGCAGTAATATCTTCACGGATAACATCCATGGCTGGGCAGCCTGAATAAGTGGGTGTAATCGTAACGGTAACACTTTGCTCGCACTGGCTAATATCTTTTAATATGCCAATGTCCCATAAAGACAACACAGGAATTTCTGGGTCTTTCACTGAATCTAGCAAAGCCCACAAATGTGGCACTTGCGAGTTACGTCGAAATTTTTCACGTTCATATTGAAGGCTCGACTTCATAGGGATTAACGAGCGAATTAGAGCGGTCATAAGACTACCACTTAGCTCCAGGAAATGAGCGATAAACAAACTGCATTTGTGTTAAAAGATGGCCTAAGTGCTCACTATGGTAGCCTTTTCGGCCACCTCGCACAGCCCAAGTTTGCTCTGGAATAGCAAGCCCAGCTTCTTCAAAAATAGCTTCAATATCAGCTAGCCAAAGCTGTTTTAAAGCTGCACAATCTACCGCAACGCCAGTATTAATTAAACGCTGTTCGAGTGTATCTGATTCAAACAATTCGTGGCTATAACCCCAAATATTATCAATAGCTAACTGCATTCTTTGCTTACTTTCGTCGGTACCATCGCCTAACCTAAGAGCCCAAGATTTACTGCGCCTGCAATGGTAGGTTGTTTCTTTCACTGCTTTTTGTGCAATAGCCACAAGCGTTGGGTCTGCAGACTGGGTGAGTGCCTGCAAATAATATTTATTGTATAGATCAACCATCAGCTGGCGTGTAATCGTGTACGCAAAATCACCACGGGGTAACTCATTAATCAAATAATTTTCAAATTCACGCTCATTACGTAAAAAAGCAAAGTCATCTTCAGTTTTTCCATCTCCACTTAAAGTGGCAGCATAGCCATAGAACATTCGCGCACGGCCAATATAATCTAGCGCCACATTACCTAAGGCGATATCCTCTTCTAAAAAGGGACCTTCACTGACCCATTCTGAAATACGATGCCCTAGCACAATGGAGTCATCTCCCAAGCGCACAACGTAGTTGATCAAGTCTTGCTTACTATCCACTTTATGTTGAGTAGATTGCGTCATAAAGAGGCTCCCGCTCACATAGTACTAATTTCTTTAGGCAGTGGATAATAGGTCGCATGTCGGTAAGGTTTATCATCTGATGGATCAAAGAAACATTCATTGTCATCTTCTTGTGATGCACTAATGTCTTGTGATTTCACCACCCATATACTGATACCTTCGGTGCGGCGGGTATATACATCACGAGCATATTCTAGCGCCTGTTCCCTACCTTCAGCGTGCAGGCTACCCACATGTTTGTGATCTAGCCCACGCTTTGGGCGAACGAACACTTCAAATAATTCAAGCTTTTCTATAGTCATAATGTCTCATGGTCCTTAATAATCTTAAAGATTAAGCCGCATCTCTTGCCAGCTTTAGTTGTTTCTTCAGGTTGTAAGCAGCGGTGGCTTCGCGCACCCAGGCCCCTTCTTCATGGGCTTTCACATGATGCTGTATGCGTTGGCGATTACAATGACCATTGCCATTAATAACACTATAAAACTCATCCCAATTTAACTCACTGCTGTCGTAATGCCCTCGCTCTTCATTCCACTGCAAGGCTTTGTCTGGGTGATCTAAACCCAAGTAGTTAATCTGCGAAACAGTTTGGTTAATAAACTTTTGGCGCAAGTCATCGTTAGTTTCACGTTTTATTTTCCATTTCATCGACCGAGCTAAATGTGCCGATTCTGAATCATGGGGACCAAACATCATAAGGGATGGCCAATAAAACCGATTAAGGGAATCTTGAGCCATCTCTTTTTGAGCAGGGGTACCATGGGCCAGCTCTATCATAATTTGATACCCTTGACGCTGATGGAAGCTTTCTTCCTTACAGATACGAATCATGCTTCTGGCGTAGGGGCCATAAGAAGTGCGCTGCAGTGAAACCTGGTTACATATGGCAGCACCGTCGACTAACCAACCAATCGCCCCCATGTCACCCCATGTTTGGGTGGGGTAGTTAAAAATAGAGGCATATTTAGCAGTCCCAGTTTGTAAAGCAGTAATCATTTCAGCCCGAGAAATACCCAAGGTTTCGGTAGCGCTGTATAGGTATAACCCATGGCCAGCTTCGTCTTGTACCTTAGAAAGCAGCACAGCTTTGCGACGTAAAGAAGGCGCACGTGTAATCCAATTACCTTCTGGCTGCATACCAATGACTTCTGAATGCGCATGCTGTGACATTTGACGAATTAAATTTTGACGATAGGCATCTGGCATCCAATCTTTAGGCTCAATTTTTTGTTCAGTGTCAATTTTGGCCTGAAATAGTCGTTCTAATTCTGTTTCTTGTGCCGTGTTTGTAATCATCTTATTCACCATGTTTAGCCAGGGTTAGTGGGTTATGCTGCATTTGATAGACGCACAAATGGTAATCATTATTAGGGATATCTAGACGCGTTCAATAATCAGTGCAATGCCTTGCCCTACGCCAATGCACATAGTGCATAACGCATATTGACTGTTAGTTCGGTGTAGCTGATACATGGCCGTTGTCACTAACCGAGCACCACTAGCACCAAGGGGATGGCCTAACGCAATGGCCCCTCCATTCGGGTTAACATGGCCTGCGTCATCGTTAATGCCCAAGGCCCGCATTACAGCCAAGCCTTGGGCAGCAAAGGCCTCATTCAATTCAATCACATCCATTTGGTTCAGGCTTAAACCCGTATTTTTTAGCACTTTGAGCGTAGCTGCCACTGGGCCATAACCCATAATATTAGGTTCCAAACCTGCCGTTGCCATGCCCAAAATACGAGCTTGTGGAGTTAATCCATGGCGTTTAGCACCCTCGCTTGAGGCCAATAGCAAGGCGCAAGAACCATCATTAACACCCGACGCATTACCTGCAGTTACGCTACCACCTTCACGAAATGGCGTAGCTAATTGACTTAAGGTTTCTAGGCTACTTAGCCGCAAATGCTCATCTTGCGAGAAGACACTGTCTTGTTTTTTCCGTTGAGGTATCCGCACTGGCACAATTTCTTCTGCAAAAATACCATCCGCTTGTGCTTTTGCTGCGCGGGTTTGACTTGAAAATGCAAATGCATCTTGGGACGTACGGTCTATACCAAATTGCACAGCCACGTTTTCGGCAGTTTCTGGCATAGAATCAACACCATATTGCTGTTTCATTAGTGGGTTGATAAAACGCCAGCCTATGGTTGTATCAAACATTTCAGCCTGCCGGCTAAATGCCGTATTAGCTTTTGCTACCACAAATGGTGCCCGCGACATAGACTCAACGCCCCCAGCAATAATTAGGTTTGCTTCACCACTGCGTATGGCTCTAGCACCTGTACCTACCGCATCAATACCAGAACCACACAGCCGATTTAGGGTCATTCCTGGCACATCAATGGGCAACCCTGCTAATAAACCACTCATGCGAGCAACGTTACGGTTGTCCTCTCCTGCTTGATTAGCACATCCGTAAAAAACATCATCCACGCACGTCCAATCAACACTGGCATTGCGATCCATGAGTGCTTTAATAGGCACAGCACCTAGGTCGTCTGTGCGAACACTAGCAAGGCTGCCTCCATATCGACCAAACGGTGTTCTTATAGCATCACAGATAAAGGCATCTTTCATTAGTGGTTCCTCAGTGCCCACAATAAGGGGGCGTGTTATATCCAGCAGCTACGCTTTAGGTGTCATTAATTCAGGTAATACACTGCCATTAACTCGGGCAGAATTACCTTTAAATAAGGCCACTAGCTGGGCGTTTTGATTGGTGACTTCTACATGATAAATACCGCTGCGTTTACCTTGATATGTTTGGGTTGCTATAGCACTAAGCTGATCGTCTATCAGTGCCGGCCGTAAAAAATCAATGGCGCAGCCTGCTGCTACTGCAGCATGGTTTTGAGAGTTACAAGCAAATGCAAAAGCAGAGTCTGCCAAACTAAAAATCATACCCCCATGACAAGTTTTAAACCCATTTAACATGGCAGCTGTGACGGTCATGGTGGCTGTTGCACAACCAGGTTTTACAACACCAATAGCAATCCCTAAGGCTTTAGAGGCGGCATCTTGGGCAAACATATGCTCTGCACAATCCTCGGCTACCTGCTGTATCTGCATGTGTTCACTCATATTATTTCCCAGTAAATTTCGCTTGGCGTTTTTCTGTAAATGCACTAACACCTTCTTGGTAATCGTCTGTTTTTCCCAGCCAACGCATGGCTTCTTTTTCTACTTCTAACTGCTGATGCAATGGCGTTGAAAACGAATTATTAAGTAATTTTTTAGTCATTGCCAAGCCAAGGGGTGGCAGAGAAGCTAGCCGCTCCGCAAGTGCCAGTGCTTCTTCCATTAGAACGTCATCATCAACACATTGCCAAATCATGCCCCACTTTTCCGCTTGTTCAGCCGATAACTTATCGCCCAACAGCGCCAGCCCTTTTGCCCTTGGTAACCCTAAGGCACGGGGTAAATTAAAAGTGCCTCCAGAGTCTGGCACCAAACCTATTTTACTAAACGCTTGCACAAATTTGGCACTACGGGCCGCAATCACTATATCGCAAGCGAGTGCAATACTGGCACCAGCGCCAGCAGCCACGCCATTTACGGCACAAATTACAGGCTTTTCCATAGTCATAATATTGCGAATTAGTGGGTTATAATACCGTTCTATAGAGTCACCTAAATCGGGCCCATCATCTGTTACTTTAGCTGCTCGGTCACTAAGGTCTTGGCCAGCACAAAACCCCCTACCTTCACCTGTTATCACTAAACATCTAACGGCGTCATTGGTTTTAGCGTCTTTAAGCGCAGTTTTAACCTCTTCATGCATGAAGCCGTTAAAGCTATTTAATGTAGCTGGCCGGTTTAACGTAAGTACACCAACACCCGTTTTAATCTGATAAATTATTGTTTCAAATTCCACTCGCTTCTCCGCGTTAATGTTGTTTATGTGTAGACACTATTGTTTATATAAGTAACCATAAAGCACCACTGAACATATATCTCTATTTAATCGGAATCCACCATGCCAATTTATGCAATAGAAGACCTTATTCCTGTTGTTCACCCTAGCGCCTATGTGCACCCAACAGCAGTTATAATAGGTGACGTTATAATTGGCCAAAACTGCTACATTGGCCCCAATGCTGTTTTACGGGGCGATTTTGGTAGAATAACCCTTAACCAAGGCTGCAATGTTCAGGACACCTGCGTGGTGCATAGCTTCCCCAATAAGGACTGCGTCATCGAACAAGACGGGCACATTGGCCACGGTGCAATCTTGCATGGTTGCCACATTGGGCGTAATGCCCTAGTGGGCATGAACGCCGTTATTATGGACGACGTAAGCATTGGTGACGAGTCCCTTGTTGCTGCCACTGCGTTTGTTAAATCTGGCTTTAAATGCCCACCAAGAAGCTTACTTGCGGGCAGCCCAGCCTCTGTAAAGCGCCAGCTTAGCGATCAAGAAGTCGATTGGAAAAGTAATGGCACACTTGAGTACCAAAACCTTACAAAGCGCTGCCATGCCAGCTTAAAACAGGTGCAACCATTAGCTGAAATTCAGCTCAACCGACCTCGGTTTAATGCCAGTAATCATCGCCCTAAATAGCGATTAAAGGTGCTTGCGTTCAACTAATGTCAAAATGTCATACAATGCTACGATAACCTGATGTTGATTGCTCACCTGTACATCCCATAACACAACACCTGTTGGGCTTTTGTCTTCAGGGCGTTTGTCTTTTTTAATCTTTTTCTTGACTGTTATTTTAACTTGTATGGTATCGCCAATATGCACAGGTTCAACAAACCGCAGATTTTCTAATCCATAATTAGCTAAAACGGGGCCAGGGGCTGGATCAACAAACATTCCAGCTGCCGCTGAAATGATAAAGTAACCATGAGCAACACGCTGGCCAAATAACGAATCTTTAGCCGCTATTTCGTCAAAATGAGCATAAAAGTGGTCGCCTGACAGGCAGCCAAAATTAACAATATCAGCCTCAGTCACTGTACGACGATGAGTGGTTAAACTTTCCCCCACTAAAAGTTCTTCAAAGTACTTACGAAACGGATGGCGATCAGTGCTAGATGTTTTAGCCCCCGGCATATATTCACGTGTAATCGCCATTAAGCTTGTTGGTGAACCTTGAATTGCCGTGCGCTGCATGTAGTGTTTAATCGCGCGAGAGCCACCCAGTTCTTCACCACCACCAGCTCGACCAGGACCACCGTGCACCAACGTAGGCAATGGCGAACCATGGCCAGTAGATTCTTTAGCACAATCACGATTAAGCACCAACATGCGGCCATGAAAGGCAGCTGCACCCATAATAATCTGGCTTGCTTCATGGTCATCGTAAGTCACAACAGACCCCACTAGGCTACCCCTTCCCATGCATGCAATGGCTATCGCTTGGTCAATAGAATCATAAGGCATGATGGTACTTACAGGCCCAAATGCTTCAATACTATGGGGTGCATCAGTAGTTAATGGTGTGCCACAGTACAAGAGTGTTGGTGGATAAAACGCATGTTGCTCTATACCGTCTCCTACCAGGTCCATGGGGGCATTATTACCACCATAGATAACCTCACAGTGCCGACCCAAGGCAGTGACAGTGTCTCGAATATCGTCACGTTGAGCGCGCCCTACCAAGGGGCCCATAGCCACACCTTCAGCGGTAGGGTCTCCCATCACAACCGTGTTTAGGCGTTCTTTTAATGCCTCAATAACTGCATTAACTTTAGTCGCAGGCACTATGGCACGGCGAATAGCCGTACATTTTTGGCCCGCTTTAGCTGTCATTTCGGTAGTAATTTCTTTTATAAATAAGCCAAACTCTGGATCATCTACACAGACGCTTTCACCCAAAATAGAACAGTTAAGCGAATCTGCTTCCATGTTAAAGGGAATGCTGTTGTCAATAATATTAGGGTGGCAGCGTAATTTTTTACCGGTGGTGGCCGAGCCAGTAAAAGTCACCACGTCTTGTTCATTAAGATGATCTAGCAAATCACCTACACCACCACAAATTAATTGAATAGCGCCTTCGGGCAATAGCTTAGACGCCACAATCTCTTCTACCACTGCCTGCGTTAAATACGCTGAAACCGTTGCCGGCTTCACAATAACAGGAACACCCGCTATTAAACTTGGGGCAATTTTCTCAAGCATGCCCCAGCACGGAAAATTAAACGCATTAATGTGAACTGACACCCCTTTTTTTGAGGTTAGGATGTGTCTAGCCGCAAAAGTGCCGTTAACCGAAAGAGGCTCTGGGGGCCCTTCTACAATAAACGTTTCATTAGCAAACTCTCTTCTTGCAATACCAGAGTAGCTAAACATAGTAGCTAAGCCACCGTCTATATCAATCCAGCTATCTGTTTTTGTAGCACCCGTTTGCGATGAAATTTTGTAAAAGTAATCTTTTTTGGTGAGTAAGTGTTTGGCTACATTTTTTACTGCATTGGCGCGCTCATGAATCGTCATTGCTGCTAACGAAGCATGACCAATGAACCGCCCATGTTCCACCATCTTTTGAAAGTCTAAGCCTGCACTACTTACGTTACAGATGAGTTTTCCATTGACAGCATCACGTACTTCGGCGCCCCTAGGGTCACCTTCAACCCATGAACCACAAGCATAACTCTTTGATTTCATTGTTTAACTCTCGCCAAAAAGCAGGGCTGGATACCGTACTTAAAAAAGGACTTATCTACCTTAATGATACATCTAAATTAGATTAAGTCAAATTTATGTATCGTTAATATTAAATCACCACTTGCCGCCTAAATGAGAAAGAAACACCATTTAAAACTGGCCTTTATACAGGTCAATTGCAACACATTAAGGTACATCTAAATACCATTGTGATACACTTTATTGATAAAGATCAATAAAGTGTATTATATCATTTTAAGTGGTCGATTGAGTTAAACTATTTTTTGGGGTGGGGTATGTCAGGTGAACACATAGGCTTTGATGCCATTGAAACAGCAAGCTTGGATGAACTACGTCATCTACAACTGCAAGGCCTAAAGCAAACACTTGAACATGCTTACAACAATTCCCCTGTATACAAAAGAAAGTTTGATGACGAGGGTGTACATCCAGATGATTTCATCACCCTTGAGGACATTAGTAAATTTCCTTTTACCACTAAATCTGACTTACGCGACAACTATCCTTTCGGCATGTACTGCACACCCATGGAGCAAATTGTCCGAGTTCATGCTTCAAGTGGTACCACTGGCAAACCCACCGTCGTTGGCTACACCCAAAAAGACATCGATATCTGGGCCCACTTGGTAGCGCGATCAATTTATGCTGCAGGCGGCAGGCCAAAGGATAAGGTACATATATCTTATGGGTATGGATTATTCACTGGCGGCCTAGGCGCGCATTATGGCGCTGAACGATTGGGCTGCACTGTTATTCCGGTGAGTGGCGGTCAAACTGAAAAACAAGTTCAATTGATCAAAGATTTTGACCCCGACATCATTATGGTAACACCGTCTTATATGTTAAATATCTCTGATGAAATCTATCGCCAGGGCATTGATCCTAAAAAGTTGGCATTACGTACCGGCATTTTTGGTGCAGAGCCTTGGACCAACGCTATGCGCGAAGATATTCAGAATCGCATGGCGATAGATGCAGTAGACATTTATGGCTTATCAGAAATAATGGGGCCAGGTGTGGCCCAAGAATGCATTGAAACAAAAGATGGGCCTACCATATGGGAAGATCATTTTTACCCAGAAATAATTGACCCCATAACAGGTGAAGTGTTACCAGAGGGCGAAGAAGGCGAACTTGTATTTACCAGCTTGTCAAAAGAAGCCATGCCAATGATCCGTTATCGCACCCGAGACCTTACTCGTTTATTGCCCGGCTCAGCCAGAACAATGCGCCGCATGGATAAAATAACAGGCCGCAGTGATGACATGTTGATCATTCGTGGTGTTAACGTTTTCCCAAGCCAGATTGAAGAACAGGTGTGTGCTATTGAAGGACTTGCGCCACATTATTTAATCGAAGTAGACAAACAAGGAAACATGGACACGGTAACAGTTAGAGTTGAGTCTGAGTCAGGACAGTCGACACAAACTAACGAACAATTAATTAACTTACTGAGCCATAAAATAAAAACTTTTATCGGCATCTCTGCAACTATCGTCATTGAAGCTCCCCAACAGTTACCCCGCTCCGAAGGCAAGGCAAAGCGAGTTATCGACCACAGAATTTAGTAATCTTACTACCCCAAAGGGCCTATTACTTAGCGAACAACTGGCCCAAGTCTGCAAAGGCTTTAAATTCTAGTGCATTGCCACTAGGGTCGCTAAAGAATAAGGTAGACTGCTCTCCTGCTTCGCCCTTAAAACGAGTGTGAGGCTCAATAATAAACGTCACTTTGCCCGTTAACCTTTGTGCCAATTGCTGCCAGTCCTCTAGTGTAAGCACTACACCAAAATGCGGAACTGGAACCCCTTTGCCGTCAACCCCATTAACATGAACAGAAACTTTACCTTCTGGCCCCAGGTTTGGATTAAGATGCGTCACTAACTGATGGCCATAAAGGTTCCAGTCAATCCATTCTTCGCTAGAGCGACCCTCGCTCAAACCCAGTAATTGCCCATAAAAAACCCTTGATTCAGCAATATTTCTTACCGGAACAGCAAGATGAAAAGGACGTATTGGTGAATTAGGCATAATGTTCTCCCATTAATGTTAAGCGTCTGCAATTGTTAACCAATAACTGCCAACAGCCGTGTCTTAGTGTTTACATCCGCAAACGACGCTTTCATAGCCATGCGAGAAATGTTGCGCAGCTGCTCTAGGTCTAAACCAAAGTCCTGTGCACCAGATTGATATTCAGCACCCACAGTAGTGGCAAAGAAAGGGGGATCATCTGAGTTAAGGCTTGTGCTAATGCCTGCTTGCAGTATTTTATTGAGAGGGTGGCTGGCGAGGTCTGGGTAAACAGACAAAGCAATATTGCTGCCAGGGCATACTTCTAGGGCAATGCCACGTTCAGCCAGTTCTAACATAAGCGTTGGATCTTCAGCACTGCGCACACCATGGCCAATGCGTGTCACTGGCAAGTTATCAATAGCGTCCCACACGCTTTCAGGGCCTAGTACTTCACCTGCATGGGTAGTACAGGCAAAGCCAGCTGCAAAAGCAATATTAAAAGCTGGAGCAAAGTCGGCTTGAGTAAACATAGATTCATTGCCTCCCATACCAAAACCCACAATATATGGATGAGGATTATCTGCAAGCTGCTGCGCTACCACAACGGCTTGCTCTGGGCCTAAGTGGCGTATGCAAGAGACGATTAAACGACCCACAATACCAAAGTCTCGCTCGGCATCGTTAATGCCCTCAACACAGCCGGATAGCATGTCGTCATAACTCATACCTACAGCAGCAGCATGGTCTGGAGAAATAAATGTTTCCGCATAAATGGTGCCTTCTGCCGCACACTGCGCCATATAGGTATACATAATATCGCGATAGTCTTGGGCTTTGCGTAGGCAAAAGCTGGCTTCATCATAAGCTTGCAAAAACTCAACAAAGTTACTCCATGCAAACATGTCATCCGTGGTAAACAAACCGTTTTTAAGGCTAATGCCATTACGTTCTGCAATGGCGCGGACAAGCTCTGGCTGAATGCAACCCTCTAGGTGGCTATGAAGTTCTACCTTAGGCAGTTGTTGAATTTGCTTATGTAATAGTTCGGACATGAAATACTCGTTCACTTTAGTAATAAAAATTTAATTTAACTCGCAGGCAGTGCCGTAGTTTAAGGGCACCAAACCTAAATGCTGCGCTACAGTTTGTCCCATATCAGCAAAACTTGCTCTTTCTCCTAAGTTGACAGATTGCACAGGAGCGCCACAATGGTTGCCGTAGAAAACGACAGGCACATGCTCACGAGTATGGTGGGAACCAGGCCACGTGGGGTCGCACCCGTGGTCTGCACTGAGCAACACTAGATCTTGCTGTTCTAACCTAGCTTCTATTTCTGGTAGTCTGGCATCAAACTCTTCTAGAGCATTCGCGTAGCCTGCAACGTCACGGCGATGGCCATACTTGCTATCAAAATCAACAAGATTGACAAATAACAAGCCTTCTTTAACCTTATCCATTTGATCTAGCAATTGGTCTACTAGTCCATTGTTACTTGCTGCTTTCACTGTGTAGGTGACACCTTTGTGAGCAAATATGTCACCTACTTTGCCTACAGAGACTACGGTACCCTGTTGATCTTGGATATGATCCAAAAGTGTGGGGCCTGTAGGCGGTGTGGTTAAATCTCTGCGGTTGGCAGTGCGTTCAAAATCAGCACCGCAGGTTCCAGTAAAAGGCCGCGCAATAACCCGGGTTACATTGAGTGGGTCGACTAACTTTTTGGCAACCTCACACAAAGCGTAAAGCTTCTCAAGGCCAAATGTGTTTTCGTGGGCTGCAATTTGAAATACCGAATCAGCAGAAGTGTAACAAATGGGGAAGCCCGTTCGCATGTGTTCTTCACCGTATTCGACTAACACCTCTGTGCCCGAGCTATGTTTGTTCGCTAAGGTGCCAGCAATGTTGCCTTGGGCCAGCAAGTCTTGCATCAGTTGAGCTGGAAAACAATTGTCTTGTTCAGGGAAGGTGCCCCATTCAAATGGTACTGGCAAGCCACAAATTTCCCAATGGCCACTGGGCGTATCTTTACCACTACTCACTTCTACAGCATGGCCATAGGCGCCTTCAACATTAAAGTGAGTTTTAAGAGGTAAGCTATGTTTACGGCTGCCTACAGATGCTGCACCTAATCCCCAGCGCAATAAGTTTGGTATTTTGAGAGAGCCGTTACGTTGCTCGTTATTGGCCAATCCAGCCTCACACGCCTCTACAATATGACCAAAGGTATCAGCATTTTGGTCACCATATTTGCCAGCATCAGCACTCGCACCGAGGCCCAATGAATCTAATATTATAATGATGGCTCTGTTCATAATTCTGTCTTTATAGTTGAGTAACCTCACCTTAAGCAGGGCCACATGTTTAATGGCTAAGCTTGATAAAGCTCTTTCACTAAGGGGTCAATAGCAGATGCGTGAGCATTTAATTGGATTAAATGAGGCAGCTGTTGTTTAACTAGGGATAATTGGTCCACATTTCGAACATGAGCTACAGCGAGGGCTTGGCCCTGCTCAATATAATCACCCATTTGAACCATTTTGCTTAGGCCTACTGCATAATCAATTGGATCGTCGGCTTTACTTCGTCCTGCCTTGAGGTTAACCAATGACAAGCCTATGCCACGAACATCCATAGCCGACACATAACCAGATTGCAACGCAAAAATAGGTTTAATAATAGGTGCTTGGGGTAGATAAAGTGCTGGTTTTTCGAGTAAGTCTGAAGGCCCACCAAGGCCTACTACCATGTCTGCAAAGACCTGTGCTGCATAGCCTTCATTGAGCGCTGCAGTGGCTTTAGTTCTTGCAATATCTAAGCTTTCTGCTGCACCACTGATGTCTAGCATGTGGGCAGCCAGTTCAAGAGTAATATCGAGTAAGCGTGGATCTGCCTGAGCTGGATTAAGCAAAAAATCAATACATTCGGCTATTTCCACAGCATTACCAACATTACGGCCTAATACCTGATTCATGTCAGTTATTAGGCAACGTGTTGGTACACCTGCACCTGTCGCTACTTGCGAAATGCTGCGACTTAATTCTTGTGCCATCGTCATTTCTGCTGCAAACGCACCGTTACCAGTTTTCACGTCCATCACTAGTGCATCTAAGCCTGCAGCAAGCTTTTTAGACAAGATAGACGCTGTAATTAAATCAATAGATTCCACAGTTGCAGTAACGTCACGGGTGGCATAAAGGCGCTGGTCCGCTGGCGCTAGCTCAGCAGTTTGGCCAATAATGGCGCAGCCAACACGCTTTACTAAAGACTGGAACACGTCTTCGTTGGGGTAAGCGTTGTAACCTGGAATACTGTCAAATTTATCTAGCGTACCCCCCGTGTGGCCCAAGCCACGGCCAGAAATCATGGGTACGTATGCTCCACACGCTGCCACAATAGGCCCAAGCATCAGGCTAACTTTATCGCCTACGCCGCCAGTAGAGTGCTTATCGACAACAGGGCCATTAAGGCCTATATGCTGCCAGCTTAATACTTTCCCAGAGTGCATCATCTGTTGAGTTAGGGTGATGCGCTCTGCCATAGTCATGCCTTGCTGGAAGACCACCATAGCAAATGCGCCTAGCTGAGCATCACTCAACTGTCCGTTGGTGATGCCTTTAACCATGAAGGTAATTTCGGCATCTGTAAGTGCAAGGCCATCGCGCTTTTTGCGAATTAGCTCTTGTGGCAAATAAATGGATGTCACACTGGCACCTCATAGTTCTGCAAGAAGGCATTTAATAACCGTTCTACATCTTCAGTTGCCATTTTGGCATATTCCATGGTTTGTTCATGGCTCAATGGTGTTGAGCTCATACCAGAGGCGTAATTAGTAACAATAGATAAAGCACATACGGGTAAACCTTGATGTCTGGCTAAAATAACCTCTGGCACAGTAGACATACCTACGGCTTGAGCCCCAAGTACTTTAAGTGCCCGAATTTCTGCTGGGGTTTCAAAGTGAGGGCCACACATCCACGCGTAAACTCCTTCGTGTAAGGTCACATTATTAGCCCTAGCAGCACTTCGCATAGCATCGTTCAACCCATGGTGATAGGCCTGCGTCATGTCTACAAAACGTTGGTTACCTTGGGCACCAAATAACGGCGATACGCCCGTCATATTAATGTGATCGGTGAGTAACATTACACTTCCAGGCCCAGCATCAGTAACCATACTGCCTGCTGCATTAGTAAGAACAAGGGCTTCACAACCCATCGCTTTAAACGTTTGAATAGCAACGGCCATTGCATCAGCGTGGCCATGTTCATAATAATGGGCTCGGCCCTGCAGCACAGCTACACGGGTATTTCCCACATGGCCTAGTACTAAACGACCTGCATGGCCACCCACACCAGCTTGAGGAAACCCAGGTAACTCATCAAAACTAATACTAGCTACGGCATTAACTTGGTCTGCAAAAGGCCCCAAACCAGAACCAAGCACCATACCCACTTGTGGCACAAAACTGCTGGCAAGACGATTAATAACAGCGATACAGGCATCTACCTGACTCATAATAAGAACTCCGGCCCAAAGGCATGGGGCAGCAATTCTCCAAGGGCTAAGCGTTGCTGCACCCCCGCAGGAGAACACAAGATAACAGGCGTATTGTTATCAGAAAATTCTCGAATACGCTGACGGCAGCCACCGCAGGGCGTGGCACCTTGGTCATCTTGGCTCATAATATATATTTTTTGTATCCGTTGATGCCCTGCAATCACCATAGCTGCAATAGCAGCGGTCTCTGCACAGTTACCTTCTGGGTAGCTGGCGTTTTCAATATTACAGCCGGCAAAAGTTTCACCGTTTTGGGTTACCACTAAAGCGCCAACTGGATAATTAGAGTATGGCGCATAAGCCTTAGCCATGGCCTGTTTTGCACCATTGATATAATCAGTTTCAGTGGGTAGAGAAGACATGGTTATCGTTCCTTGACATAAGCCATACCTGAGGCTTTAGGGGGTATCGCTCGGCCAATAAAGCCAGCTAGTAAAATCACAGTAAGCAAATAGGGTGTAGCTTCAATAAATTGCACTGGAATTTCACCAATACCGGGAATAACTACACCTTGAAGGCGCACAGCCAGTGCATCTAAGAAGCCAAACAACAAGCATGCCAACATCACAGTAAGTGGACGCCATTTACCAAAAATAAGTGCAGCTAACGCAATATAACCCTGCCCTGCTGTCATATCGCGAGTGAACTGGGCATTATGAGCAGTGGCTATATAAGCACCTGCAACCCCACATAAGACACCACCAATAAGTAATGCTTTATAACGTAATTTGATCACTGATAGCCCCGCAGTATCTACAGCTGTGGGGTTTTCACCCACAGCTCGAAGACGCAAGCCAAACCGAGTACGAAATACCACCCACCAGACCAGAGGTACCACTGCAAAGGCTGCGTATACCAATATATTATGACCACTGATGAGTTCTTTGTAGATGGGGCCTAGTACTGGAATGTACGCCAGTTGCTCAGCATAGGGCAACGTAATAGATAGGAACCGTGATTCATTATTTAAGGCCGGTGTTAATCCACCTTGGTGGAACCATGCCAAACCCAAAATAATCGTTAATCCACCTACCAAAATATTAATCGCCATGCCACTTACAATTTGATCACCACGGTGGGTAATAGTAGCGAAGCCATGCAGCATTGCCAAACCGCAAGAGACAATAATGGCTACGCCTAAGCCAGCCCATGGGGAACCGACTACTGCTGCAACACTAGCAGCAGCAAAGGCAGAGGCTAGCATTTTACCTTCTAAACCAATGTCAACAACACCAGAACGTTCCGCAAATAACCCTGCCATCGCAGCCAAAATAAGAGGGCTGGACACCCTTATTGTAGCGTCTAGGGTTAACAGCACTGTTAAGAATACATCGCTCATGCGGTCACTCCTGTTGGCGCTTCTTGCTGTTTAACTGGCGCTAAGTTTCGGATCAGCCAAGGCCTATACATATACTCTAAAGCACCGCAGAACAAGATCACTAAGCCTTGCATTACCACTACAATGTCACGTGAGATACCGCTCATTTCAAAAGCTAGCTCGGCACCACCTTGATATAAGGTACCAAACAGTAGGGCTGCCACAATAATTCCTAAAGGATGGTTACGGCCCATCAACGCCACAGCAATACCACCAAACCCATAACCTAGATGAAAGTCCATAATCAAGCGATGCTGATACCCTACTAGTTCATTAACGCTGACTAAGCCTGCTAACGCACCCGATATGCACATCACTACAATAATAATTCGTTTGGGTTTAATGCCACCATAAACGGCTGCAGTGCCATTTTTACCAGTCGCACGGATCGCATAGCCCCAGCGTGTTTGCCATAAGAAAAACCACACCAGAACCGCACAAACTAAAGCCAAAAGGACTGACAAGTTAAGTGGTGATGCTTCAATACTGTAGCCAAAACCTGCAGCAACATCATGCACAAACGGCATCCAGGCATTGGTGGGGAAAAGTTCACTTTGGGGTGTCATTTGCCCAGTTTCCCGCAGTACGTGCACCATTACGTACACCATCAGTGACGCTGCCAAAAAGTTAAACATAATGGTTGTTATCACTATATGGCTGCCGCGATAAGCCTGCAAATACGCAGGAATCAAAGCCCATAGACCACCAAATAACAGCGCACCAATAATGCTAGCAGGGATAAATACCCAAGCCCCTAAAGTGGGGTCCAAAAATAGTATGGCTAGTCCAGCACCCAAGCCACCAACGTAAGCTTGACCTTCGCCACCGATATTAAATAAGCCAGCATGGAAGGCTACTGCTACAGCTAAGCCAGTAAAGATAAAATTGGTAGTGTAATAAATGGTATACCCAATTCCTTCTTCGTAACCAAAGGCACCATACAAAAGCACTTCAGCCGCTTCAATAGGATTTACATCAATCAGCCAAAACACAATTGCAGTTACAGCAAAAGCCGTAAGTATGTTTAATAGCGGTAATAATAGGCGGTTTATCCACGTAATTCGGGTATCGCGTTTCATGCTTGAGTTTCCTGACTAGAGGCCTGCCCAGAAGACGCATGTTGGTCATCCATAGTTTGCAGAGGGTCTATTGGGTCTAACGCATTGGCCATCATCATACCGAGGGTCCGCTCGTCAGCATCAGCAGCATCAATACGGCCACTTATTTCACCGTCACATAAAACAATAATACGATCACTCACCGACATTATTTCATCTAACTCTACCGATACTAACAGCACCGCTTTACCAGCATCACGCATGTCTATAATACGCTGATGAATAAACTCTATGGCCCCAATATCGACGCCACGAGTGGGCTGGCCTATAAGTAATACTTCTGGGTTACGTTCCATTTCTCTCGCCAAAATAAGCTTTTGCTGGTTGCCACCAGAAAAATTAGCAGATTTTAAATGTGGGTCAGCAGGACGCACATCAAAAGATTGCATAAGTGCCTGGCAATTCGCCTCAACCTTGCGGTTGCTAAGCCAGATGCCGGAATTAATTTTAGGGTCTGTGTGATAACCTAACAAAGCGGATTCGCTGGCACTAAAGTCGGTAATTAACCCCATGCGGTGGCGGTCTTCTGGTACATGAGCTAAGCCAAGCTCTCTTAACCTGTCAGGGGTTAATGGGTGTTTTGCATCCATTTTAAAACCTAACACTTCAATAGTTCCACTGGTCATCGGCACGATGCCAGATAAGGCTTCTAACAACTCTGTTTGGCCATTACCCGACACGCCAGCCACACCTAGCACTTCACCTGCACGCAGCTCAAAGCTAACATCCTTTAACCGCTCAATACCTTGGTTATCAGACACGCTTAGGCGCTTAACCTTTAGCAGTGGAGCACGTCCGTTGCCCGGTTTTTTATTGACTTGCAACAACACTTTTCGGCCCACCATTAGCTCAGCTAATTCCTCTCGGCTAGTTGCTTGCGTGTCTCTGTGGGCTACCATTTGGCCTGCGCGCATCACAGACACCTGGTCTGTAATAGACATAATTTCACGCAATTTATGAGTAATTAACATGATGGTGACGCCCTGTTGCTTTAGGGCACCAAAAATACGAAACAGCTCGTCTGTTTCTTGCGGCGTTAGCACACCAGTAGGCTCATCCAAAATCAATATTTTGGCGCCTTTATAGAGGGCTTTGAGTATCTCCACTCGTTGCTGTAAGCCTACAGACAGGGTATCTATAGTGGCGTCTAGGTCCACTTTTAGACCATATTCATCGCCTAGGCGAGTGAGTTCTTTGCGTGCAGCTGCCAAACCGTGGGCCAAAAGTGCACCGCCCTCACTACCTAAAATCACGTTTTCTAAAACTGTGAAGTTTTCTACCAGCATAAAATGCTGGTGCACCATACCAATGCCTGCGGCAATGGCTTGGTGGGAATCTGTAAATGTATAGGCCTGGCCTAATACATCAATTTGCCCCGCATCGGCTTGATAGAAGCCATACAGGATGCTCATCAGGGTGGATTTACCCGCACCGTTTTCGCCAACAATGCCATGAATATTGCCCCGTTTAACTTGCAAACATACTTTGTTATTTGCATGCACAGCACCAAAGCGCTTATCAATATCAGTTAATTCAATAGCGAAGTTATCAGTCATAGTCATTGGTCTTTGGTTATCGGTGTACAGACAAAAATTGCAGTGGGCGTTTTATTATCAAACGCCCACCGCATACTGTACCTATTGATTAATAGTTACAGGTGTTGTCTGACATATAGTCATGTACTGAAATATCGCCAGCAATGATAGATGCCTTAATTGCATTTACATCAGATTCCATGGTTGCCGTAACTAACGCACGGTTGTGCTCATCAAGAGCCCAATCAACGCCACCTTCAGCAAGACCCATAACGCTTACACCAGCTGTCCAAGTGCCATTATTTGCAGTTTCATAGCTCTTGTATGCAGCTTCACCAACACGCTTAACCATAGACGTTAGCATGGTGCCTGGCTGGAGATGGTTTTGGTTAGAGTCTACACCGATAGCCCACTTGCCAGCATCAGCAGCAGCTTGGTAAACACCGAAACCAGTGCCACCAGCAGCAGCAAATATTACGTCAGCGCCCGCTTCGATCTGGCTACGCGTTAACTCGCCACCCTTAGAAGGGTTACCAAATGCAGCTGGAGTAGAACCTGTCATGTTGTGGATTACTTTAATGTTTGCATTGATGTGCTTAGCACCCTGCTCGTAACCACAGCCAAAGCGACTAATTAAAGGAATATCCATACCACCAACAAAACCAATGGTGCCAGTTTCAGACTTCATAGCTGCCAAAGCTCCTACCAAGAACGAACCTTCATGCTCTTTAAATACAACGTTCTGAACGTTGGCTTCTGGAACAACCATGTCGATTAAAGTGAACTTAGTGTCTGGGTAGGCTTGAGCTGCTGCACTTACGGCGTTAGCTTGAGCGAAACCTACAGCAACAATCGGGCTATTGCCACGCTTAGCAAGCTTTTTAAGGCCTTGTTCTACTTGCGCTTCGTTTGTGGGTTCTACTTCGCGAACACTGATACCTGTGTCGGCAGTGAAACGCTTAACGCCGTTATAAACAGCTTCGTTGAATGACTTATCGAACTTACCGGCTTTGTCATATACAACAGCTGGGTTAACAGCAGCTTGAGCAACAGTTGCAGTTAATGCAACTGCACCAGCCGCGATCGCCATAGTGATTTTATTTAACTTCATTACATTCTCCTAGGTTTACTTTAATCGGCTAAAGCCGTTTCTTCTTTTTAATTAGTCGCCGTATGGCGTCCAAATATTTTTCACTTGTGTGGCTTGGCGTAAAAACTCCAAACCTTCACTTTGAAGTGGATCAAGCCAATCCCGATCCGTCTCTAAATGAGTCCACATGCGTTTTAAATCTGCAACACTCGCCTGCTCAGCACATTTGTTGATACTGGCGTCTGCCCAACACCACATAGCGTCCACTTCTGCGTGGCCTGCCAGATGATTAGCAAGGTCTGCTTTTGGACCCGCTAGTATATTTACAACACCCGCGGGAATATCAGAGGTTTCTAGCACTTGCACAAGCTCTAGTGCAATACTTGGGTAGCGTTCACTGGCTACTAAAACCACACAATTCCCCATGGCAATCGCCGGAGCCATAAGCGCAATGGTAGATATAAGCGGTTGATTTTTCGGTGTAATTAATCCTATCACTCCTACAGGTTCAGGCAAAGCCAAAGTGACACCACGGTAGGGTGCATTATGCACTGCACCGTCATACTTGTCTGTCCATGCGGCATAGGTAAACAGACAAGAGAGTGCCCCGTCGAACTCTGCTTGAGCTTGCATTTGGTTATAGCCACACACTTTTTGCAATCGTTCAAGCCACTCACTTTCTCGTTGTGAGAGATTTTCTGCCAAAAAGTAGATGACCTGCGCACGTCCATGTGCTGTTTGTTGCGCCCATGAAGATGCTTTTAAGGCGCCCGATACTGCATTACGAATATCCTTGCGGCCACCAACACCGACCATAACAGCACCACTGCCATCATTGTTATAGCAGGCTTGGCTATGGCCAGAATCTGGCCTTACCTGCTTACCAGCCAGATAAAACTTTAGCGTTCGATCAATCGATAATTTACTAACTACAGGTTGTGTAGGTGAAGGTTTAGCCAAGGCTGGCACATCAGGTGTAACCATGGTTGTTAGGCCAGCAGGGGTTAGGTATTCATATAAACCTTCTTTGCCACCCTCGCGCCCAAAGCCAGATTCCTTAACACCTCCAAAACCACACGCTGCATCAAATTGATTATGGTTGTTGATCCAAACCACGCCCGCTTTAAGTTTAGGCGCTACATCCATAGCCCGGTTTATATTTTCACTCCAAACACTGGCGGCTAGGCCATACCGGCTATTGTTAGCCAAAACCACAGCCTCTGCTTGCGTGCGGAAGGTCATGGACACTAGCACAGGACCAAATATTTCCTCTTGCACTAAGGGATGACTTGAATCCACGTCCGTCACTAGGGTGGGTGGATAATAATTTGTTGATGAGTCCTGAGCGTGAGCTTGAAAAAGCTCACCACCTTCTTGCAACCCTTCACTAACTAACTGACTTACTCGGTTAAATTGCTGCCGGCTCACTAAACTGCCTACATCTATAGACTTGTCCAGAGGAGACCCTTGGCGCAGCTGCTGCATGCGCTGCTTCAATTTAGCATGCAACTGTTTAGCTACTGGCGCTTGGACCAGCAATCTTGATCCAGCACAGCAGACTTCTCCTTGGTTAAACCAAATAGAGTCTACAAGGCCTTCAACAGCAGCATCTAAATCGGCATCTTCAAATACGACAAAGGCTGATTTTCCACCCAGTTCCAAAGTTAGTTTCTTACCTTGGCCTGCCGTCGCAAGGCGAATAGCTCGGCCAACAGCAGTAGACCCAGTAAAGGCAACCTTGTTCACACCGTTATGGGCAGCAAGAGTTGCGCCAGTGGCGCCAGCACCATTAATAATATTCACCACACCTTGTGGCACGCCAGATTCATGGCAAATTTGGGCAAACAGCATCGCTGTTAAAGGCGTTTGCTCTGCGGGTTTAATCACAATGGTATTGCCCATGGCAATGGCAGGAGCCACTTTCCATGACAACATCAGTAAAGGAAAATTCCAAGGGATAATTTGAGCGGCTACACCCACTGGCCTATGGTTGGGGAATTCCTGAGCTTGTAATTTTGCCCAGCCCGCATGATGATAAAAATGACGTATGGCAAGGGGAATATCTGCATCTCGACTTTCCCGAATAGGCTTTCCGTTGTCTAAGGTTTCTAGCACAGCGGCTAAACGAGCATACTTTTGTAAATTACGCGCTAAGGCATAAAGTATTTTTGCCCGACCCAAGCCGCCCAAGGCCCACCAACCTGCTTGTGCCTCACGAGCGCTACTCACTGCTGTGTTTATTTGCTCACTCGTAGCTACTTCGATTTGCGCTAACACTTCTGAGGTGGAGGGATTACACACATCTACTAGCGTGGCACCTAGCTCACTGACAAAAGCACCATTAATGTAGTGACCAAAACGGCGCTCGTTTTGCTGCAGCCACGCCTGTGCTTGGCTATCACTTTCTAAGGCCTGGCTATAATTAAGTTGCTCAAATTCTTCAGTCAATGTCATCTTTGTCATAGTTGTCATAGTAAACGTCCTGTGCCTTATTTACGCCAAAGCGTGTCGATAAGCTGCTGAGTAGTAACCACTTTCGTAATGATCTAGCTGGCGCTCTATATCTCCAAGCAAACTTGAGGCACCAAAACGAAACAGATCAGGCTCTAACCAACGCCGGCCCAATTCTTCTTGCATCATGGTCATATAAAGTAGGGCAGTTTTGCTATCACTCACCCCACCAGCAGGCTTAAAGCCAATATAACAGCCCGTAAGCTTGTAATAATCACGGATCATTCGCACCATGACTAAACTAACTGGTAGCGTTGCATTTTCTGTTTCTTTACCCGTAGAAGTCTTAATAAAATCTGCCCCAGCCATCATACAAACCATTGAAGCTTTAGCAATATTGCCTAAGTGGCCTAATTCGCCAGTGGCTAAAATAGTTTTTAAATGCGCTGGACCACAGGCTTTGCGAAAGGCTTTAACCTCATCATATAACGCTTGCCAATTACCTTCCAACACATGCCTTCGGCTAATGACAATATCAATTTCATCCGCTCCAGCAGCCACAGAGTATTCTATTTCAGCAATACGTAATGGCAATGGAGACAGGCCAGCTGGAAAACCAGTAGACACAACAGCCAAGTGAATACCCGTGCCTGCGAGGCTTGAGCATGCCGCACTAAGCATTTCGTGATACACACAAACTGCCGCCGTAGATAAATTAAGTGATTCAATACCCAAACGTCGCTGTAAGTCTGTGCCTACAGGCTTTTTAGCCTTACTACACAAGCGTTTTACTCGGTCTTGGGTATCATCGCCAGACAAAGTGGTAAGGTCTATTAAGCTAATGGCCTTAAGCAGCCATGCAGCCTGTTGTTGCTTTTTAATACTGCGGCGAGCGCCATAGCTTGCACAACGTCGTTCAACAGCACTTTTATTGACCCGGATTTTATCTAGCTGCTGCAAATCTAAAACCGTACCTTCGTTGCGTACTAAACTATCATGGTCTCGCGTGTGGCTAACACCATCAGTATCAGCTAAATGGTCAACAGACTTAACCAAACTAATAGCTGCTGCCGCAACGTGCTCAGCCACTTCTCCAGAAACCTGTGTTGGCACTTGTGTTGACATCTATTTAAACTCCATTAAGGAAACTAATTTTTCAGCAGTGGCTTCACCCATGACAAGATCTGTAACCAAACCAGAGCGCAATGCGCCAAGTAAAGCCAATTCCTTACCTAAGCCACCCGCTACAGCAACAACACGCTTGCCCGCCATTTCTGCCGCGTTAATACCCAAACCATGACCGTTTAAAGGGTGATCAACAAGGTTACCCAATATGTCGTAAAAACTACCTATTAGGTCACATACAGCTCCAGCTGAACGAAGTTCTTCTAGGTCGTTATCTGTGACTAAACCCACGCTATGTAGGTAGTGATTGGTTTTTAGTCCACCAATACCTACCGCGTATAAATTAGCGTTGCGCGCTAAATTTAAGCTAAATTGCACACTGGCTTGAGCCATCAACATTTCATGCTCTTGGTCATCACGAGCCAAATAGGGTACCGGCATAAAATAACCTTCCCCTCCCGTACGCTCAACAAACTGCTGCACTACGTCTAAGCGGTTGGCTGAAAATTTACGCGTAAAGCTACCAGAAACAGACGCAAACGTAAGGTCTGAACGATTTATTTTAGGAAGTCTCTCCGCTAACGCTGAAAGCGACCGACCTTTGCCGATGCCCACACAAGAAGAGTGTGGCAACTGGTTGAGAAGATTATAGAAAAAGCGTGCAGCACCAGCACCAACCTCATTAAAATCGGCCTCTTTATCGTCTGCATTCATATGGTCTGAAGGAGCAATTAGACATGAGCTCAGGTTAAATTTGCTCGCCAACTGCTCTTCTAACGCAACGCAGCGAGCAGGCTCACCTTCTATGAAGATTTTTACCATACCCTGTTGTTGAGCAAGCTGAATAAGTCGGTGAGCTTTAACAGGAGATACGGCTAAGCGCTTGGCCACTTCACCTTGGGTATAGCCGCCGATAAAGGACAGCCAGGCAGCCCTTGTAGCAAGATCTAACTGCTGCGCATCAACTTGTTGCTTTGAGTGTTTAGAATTCATAGTGAAAAATATTACACTAAGTGTAAAATTTATACCATTACTTTATTCACAAACAATGCCACCCTTGCCTAAACGAGCCTCAACTAACCTTACCCATAAGCTTGCACCAATAGGAATTAAGGCATCGTTAAAATCATAGCTTGGGTTATGTAAGGTACACGGTCCCATACCATGCAAAAGATCACGGTGATCTCCATCACCATTACCTAAAGCGAAGTAGCACCCTGGTTTTTCTTGTAAAAAGAAACTAAAGTCCTCAGAACCCATGGTTGGAGTAAAGTCCACTACCTTGTCTTGGCCTAATAAATTTTCCGCAACTTCTCGCATATAGTGCACTTGAGGTGCATGGTTTATAGTAGCAGGGTAAGCTCTTCTAAAATCAAGCTGGCCTTCACAATCAAAGGCTAAACAAAGGTCTTGAGAAATTCTACCCATTCTTGTTTCAACAGCCTTTAAAACGCCCTCAGAGAAACAGCGCACAGTGCCTTCGATCACACAATCGTCAGCAATAATATTAGTAGCATCGCCACAGTGGATTTTAGTAACAGATAAAACGACAGAATCTAACGGGTTG
>Ga0115007_10000073_pt1 | contig 53703 bp, 49 predicted proteins | sample ArcOceMetagenome_2_FD_87166 | JGI IMG/M metagenome (GOLD analysis project Ga0115007, IMG submission 87166) | Marine eukaryotic phytoplankton communities from Arctic Ocean - Arctic Ocean ARC135M Metagenome | ecosystem: Environmental > Aquatic > Marine > Oceanic | place: Arctic Ocean | collected...
ATCTACGCTTCACGAAGGTTGTTCGTCTGATTGCGTCCTCACGCTGAAAAGTGCTCACTAATCTCAGACTCCGCGCACCGAGCAAGACTCGATACGGGTGGCAGGCTACGCCTTACCCGACAGGGACTTTCACCCTGCAAGTAGATGACAAGCTTCGCTTGTCGCACTAACGCCGCCAGCAACTGCCGGAGTGAATTGGCTGCTTTTTTTCGGATTTTTGCAAAAAAGAAGACCGTTTACGGAGGTCAGATTGACTAGCCTTGTTATGGCGATATACGAATTCACTAAAGTCTATAATTTTGGATGACCCTCAAGTAGGGTTCTTTTTAATTCACCATTTTTAGGATCTTGCTCAATCCAACTTTCACCGAATTCACGATTTTTCAGATTAAGGCAAAACTCTTTGGGTGGATCGATTGGCTGTGGAAGGACAGTTGCACACATACTGTCTGTAGTTGCCCGCCATTTACCATTGCTCGTTTGGCCTTGCTCTGCCAGGTGTTTAAAGGAACCACTTGGTTCAAAATATATTATGCTTGAGCCAAACCTATTGATTATTTTTAGAGAGTTACCAGATATTAATTTTTGAATTTTTTCAACGCCAGAATCTGAGGCGTATGTATTTATACATAGACACATAGCTACAAAGGCCATCAGTAAGATTGATTTACGAGCTTTCAAAATACAATACATTTTCATTCCTTGAATTTAGCCATAACGAGACTGTCGGATTAGATATGTGGCACAATAAAACTCCAACCCATAGTTCTCTTGGTTAATTATTAATATTTACAATCCATTTCACCTGGAAGGGTAAACTTTATTAAGTAGAAGTATCGCAAAATATAGAATATCTTAGACGTAAAATTTAATTTTTATAGATGTTATTTTTAAATATTTCAAAAAGTCAGTGCCAAAAAAATAAAGGCACTGATCATATTTGTATGACGGCACAGTTATTTAGACGCTAATTCAACTGCGGCCAGTAGTGATATTTAAGTAACAATGTTCTCAATCCTTGTGCTTTAATTTAAATTCGCAATCCTTAATAACACCAAGCCACAAGGGTATTTCCTGCGCTCCTGTGGCACCAACTCCATAGGCATTTACAATAGTTTCTGTTTCTGAGTGTTCAGTGAACTCCATAAGGATGGCATAATACATTTTTGTCGTATAGGATGCAGCTGTCCAACCGACATAAGCTACTGATTTTTTTTGATCGGGATGATGCTCTAAGAACGTCGAATTTCGGAAATTAACATTTCTTTTTTCTACATTAGAATCCCAGCACATCGACAACTCATAATATTTACCTTCAAATTTTATGTTTTCGAACTTAGTAGTTGCGGAATACCTAAGAGCATTGATATTTTCTACAGGCGTAGTCACTGCTACAGAACAGCCTGTCAACAAAGTCACCACGGAAAACAAAATTGATTTGTAGTACATTTTCTACTTCACCTTTTAAAAAAAAAATTCAAAACAACCTGAATGCAATAATATAATCAACCATTTCTTTAAGATTATTTAATCCCCATAATTCTATCTTAATTAGCTTTTTTTTGACAATTTAGAAAAATTAAAAACTGCAGTACTTTACCCAAAAACCCCTATTACAAATCAAAACAACCCAGAAAAACTTACCAAAATAATCAGCAAAAACAGTAAACATCAGATCAGTACCAGTTATAATTAATTTTATAGGTATCAGGCTATAAAAATCATTTTATGATCAAATCCTCAACCAATAATTTCAAAAGAAACCCTTAACTTCTACGATAGAGCATTTGCACTACCTCTTAATACAATGTATTAATTTTAATTATTGGCTAAATAGTTCACATAGGTATTAAAAAAACAACAATTGAAAAACCCAAATTAGTGGGGCTAAAATAAATTTATGTTCTCGAATGATGTTTTTTATTCATTGTTACTAATTTTATTTAAAAGGTCAGAACATCCCAAATTCTGGTACATATGCTTTGTACCCTCTTCAGTCGTCATTCCTGTAGCAACTACCATCATCGCCAAGCTACCTTTTGCAAAACCTTTATGGTAAGAGGAAGCAACATGTATAGTTGTCATATCTTCTATGTCATCTAGGCTATATCCTTCCTTTGCTGCAAGTAATATACCGTATACAATAAACTTGTCTTCATCCTTAGCAGCACTGGTTATTGAGCAAGCGATTACTCTATATAGTGATTTAAGTTCAAATAAATCAGTTTTAGCAAAAACTTGGTTGGAAAATATAATCATGGAAAGAAGTAAATATCTCATTGCTATAATTGCCCTTTTAATTAAATACTCATTTTTTATAAAGCCTTAAGTTTATTTAAACTATCTTTAAAAGAAAATCATCAAGACGTACCTATCTCTGTAAAATTACATTCTCATAATCAAGCTTAGCTGTATGCGTTATCTTTCCTCTTGGTCATTACCGCTATTTTATTATGTATAGATTTTTACTTTTGTCTATTCGATAACCGCATTAAATACAAAAAAGCCAGTAAAGAATATTGGATTTTAAAGTCAGAACAGTATTGAGAAATAAATTTTTTGGTCTCAGTTTCCATATAGCATGTAACATCCCGCATACTGGCCGAAGCCCGCGGATGACCAAGCCTGCGTGCTGGCCAACGGTGTTGTCTGTTAAATTTCTTTGTCATTTTTATTGGCGCCTGACTCTTGATTATGAGCTGTTTCACCAACTATTTTCGCATAGAATACTGATGCGAAAATACCAGATAGCAGAGCGAATCCAAGAAAACCAACAATTGAAGCGAGCATTGCAACGAACTCAGCCCACATTCCTGACGGCAGTACATTACCATACCCAACCGTGGTTAGTGTGATTACCGATATGTAAATGTGCCCCCAACGGGTATCAATTGAATTGCCGTCTGTATCAATGATATTACCCATGGCGAATAGAGCGGCAACTGTTAATACTACGAAGAGTGCGTTCAATAATATGCTTAAGCACGCAGTACGAATTGTTGATTCACCTCGACGAACAGCTAAAAACCAACTAGAAAGGTGTACACCAGGTAGCAGGTAGACAAAACCAGACGCCAAATTCAGTAAGACTACTATTAGTGGACAAATACCAATCAACCAATACTCAAAAAGAATACTGAGCATCATAAAAATTAAAACTACTTTACGGAACTCTTCAGGCTTGTCTAAAAGTGACTTCCTTTTTTTTGTCTTGCGCTCGTCAAATGCCCCCCGAAAATCTAACAATGTGTTCATGCACATTATATTACTTACCTGCACACGCCATCTTCCTTGTTGATAACTGCAGCTATTTGATTATGTATAGATTTTTACTTTTGTCTATTCGCTAAACGCATTAAATACATAAAATAAAAAAGCCAACAAAGATTGTTGGCTTTTGATATCAGAATATTAGTTTATGCCCTTTCCTACACCACGCTTATCCAATGGCACGCATACGGCTTAATCTTCAAGCAGCCATCTTCATGCTGCAACGCTTGGTTATGTAATAGGTCTTGCCACTGGGTTACATCAGTACCTAACAGTGCCTTTAGCGTATTTTCGTTCACGCTGCGGAAGGTTTTAGTGAAGTTGTACAGCGCGATGATTTTTTGGCCGCTGGCGGCTACGCGCATGATACCCATTAAGCCTTCTTCCATATCCAGTACGAGTTGTTCGGCGTCTGGGTGGAATGCGGGTTGTGCGCGGCGGATGCGGATACGGCGTTGGTATTCGCGCATTAGGATATAGGTGCTGCTTTCGTGTACTTCGAGTAGGGCTTCTAGCTCGTCCATGTCCCACTGGTGGCGGTTGATGGCACGGGTAGAGCCGGTTACTTCTACGCGTTTGTGGTCGTTGGGCGTGCCGAGCAACGAGTGGATGTAGATGCCCGGTACACCGCGTAGGCAGAGTGCGAAGGTTTGCGATAGTAGATAGCGCGCGGCTTGCCACGGTGCGGATTGGTGGCCGGGGTTGCGAAAGGCATCGTAAAAAGTAACGTTGATCTCGTAAGGGACGTCTTTACCCTCGGTGTTACGACGGGTCGATACATACGCGCCACGGGAGCGCATGTCGTCCATTAGCTGCTTCATTTCATCTTTAGGTAGCAAACCTTCTAATGGGCGTACGCCAATACCGTCGTGCGAGGCGGTAAAGTTGAAGTAGGTGCACCCTTCTGGCGGTGGTGTTAGGTGTTTTAGCCAATCATATAAATACTGGGTGTTGCCACTATGGATAGAGTACAGCAGGAGTGGCGGTAAGCTAAATTGGTATACCATGTGCGCTTCGTCGCCTTGGCCAAAGTAGCTGATGTTCTCTTCGTGCGGGACGTTGGTTTCGGTGAGCAGGATGGCTTCAGGGCAAAGATCGTCCATAATATCGCGCATCAACTTAACCACTTCGTGTGTTTGCGGTAGGTGTAAGCAGCTGGTGCCGACTTCTTTCCAGAGGAAGGCGATGGCATCTAAACGTGTGATACGTGAACCTTTTGCCACATAAAACAATAAGATGTCGACCATTTCCAACAGCACGTTGGGGTTTTTGTAGTTTAGATCTACTTGGTCGGCGCTAAAGGTGGTCCACACATGGCGTAAGCCTTCGTGCGTGGGGATCTCAGTGAGCAGTGGCGTGCTTCGCGGACGAACCACTTGGCTCCAGTCTTGGGTGTGATCTTCGTAGATAAAGAAGTCTTTGTATGGATCGCGGTTTCCACGAAAATCGGCAAAGTACAGACTCACACGCGAGCAGTGGTTGAGTACAAAATCGAACATTAACTCAAAGTTTTCGCCGAGGGCATCCACATCGTCCCACGTGCCAAGGTCGGTTCGGATGGCGCGATAATCAGCGACTGAAAAACCATCGTCCGAGGTATAAGGGAAGATGGGTAATAAATGTAAAACGCTAAAGGTGTGTTTGAGCCACTTATCAACAAAGACTTTTAAATTGGTGAGTTCCGGTTCATGCCCACTAGTGGTGATACTGTCGCCGTAGGTAATGAGGACAACATCTTCTTGATCCCACTTTGGCTTAAATCCGATTTCGCTCAACAGCGGTTTATAAGGCGCTATACGCTCGTTTAATGCAGTGAGTAACGAGTCGGCTTGGTCTTCGCCATACAGATAGGCTAAACGGGTGCGTATTTTTTGTTCAGCAGTCTGTCCGAGTGCGGTCATGTTAGCTTCCTTATGCGTCGTTTAATCAATTACAGCAAAGATCAGACCAACTAAAAAAAGCCGTTAATTCATTCAGTTATCCGCAAAAAACGGTCGTTTCGATCAGCTTTGCTGCTATTACTCTACGTAATCGGTTATGGATGTACTAGAGAAAGCACCATAACAGTGCATTTTATTCATTAGCTACGTACCTATTTAATGCGGGCTGTTGTGCTATGCCCCTTACGCCTTCTAATGGTGCAACGTACGTATAGGGTGCGGTTGCAGCGGCCTATTTTATACCTACTTACATCGTAAAGATCATGTAAGTAGCACATAACCTAATCATAACTATTTGTTTTGCATTAGGTTTCTACGCTTTGCCGAAATTCGATAACCCTCCCCGCCCGCTATTCCTTACAGTTAATGCAGAATGAGCTATCTGTATAAAAAGCTATTTCTCACACGAGCTATAACAAGCCACACCTATTACGAGAGTTGAGTTATGACCGCTTCGCACGCCACGTATCAATTTAAACACACCTTAGGTGAGCGTACCTTTGGCTTTAAAGACTTGGCGGATTTAATGGCGAAAGCGACTCCGGCACGCTCTGGTGACCGCTTGGCAGGTGTAGCGGCCGAGTCGGCCGAAGAGCGGGCTATTGCACAAATGACGCTCGCAGATTTACCGCTCAGCCATTTTTTAAATGATGTACTGATCCCTTATGAATCGGATGAGATTACCCGCTTAATTATTGATGAGCATGATAAGCAGGCGTTTGTTCCTATCGCCCATTTAACCGTGGGCGGCTTTCGAGACTGGCTGTTAAGTGACTTGGCCACTACCGATGTACTCGCCCAGCTGCGGGCGGGTATCACCCCCGAAATGGCGGCGGCGGTCTGTAAGATCATGCGTAATCAAGATCTGATCATCGTCGCTAAAAAATGCCACGTTAAAACCGCCTTTCGTAACACGATTGGCTTGCCCGGGCATTTATCGACACGCTTACAGCCCAACCACCCTACCGACGATTTAACCGGTATCGCGGCCAGCATGTTAGATGGTTTGCTGTATGCCAACGGCGATGCCGTGATTGGTATTAACCCGGCAACGGACAATGTGGCGCAAGCAACCCGCTTGATTAAGATGATGGATGAAGTAATCCAACATTACGAAATCCCAACGCAATCGTGTGTATTAACGCATGTAACCAATACCATTGAATGTATCGAGCAAGGCGCGCCAGTGGATTTGGTGTTCCAATCCATTGGTGGCACGCAAGCGACCAACGATAGTTTTGGTTTTAACCTCGCTAATTTAGCCGAAGCTCAAGAAGCGGCACTGTCGTTAAAGCGCGGAACCGTCGGCAATAATGTAATGTATTTCGAGACGGGCCAAGGCAGTTCGCTATCCGCTAATGCGCATCATAGTGTTGATCAACAAACCTGCGAGGCACGTGCTTATGCCGTGGCACGTAAGTTTAATCCGTTACTCATTAATACCGTGGTGGGGTTCATCGGCCCTGAATATTTGTATGACGGTAAAGAGATTACCCGCGCCGGTTTAGAAGATCACTTCTGTGCCAAGTTGCTCGGCTTACCGATGGGCTGTGATGTCTGTTACACCAACCATGCCGAAGCCGACCAAAACGATATGGATAACCTGCTCACTTTGTTAGGCGTGGCAGGCTGTACGTTTGTTATGGGTATTCCCGGTTCCGATGACATCATGCTGAATTACCAAACCACCTCCTTCCATGATGCCTTATATGCACGTCGTGCCTTGGGGCTAAAGCCCGCGCCTGAGTTTGATATCTGGTTGAAGAAGATGGAAATATTCCAACACGGGGATAAATTCGCACTGAACTCGCACCTGCCTCCGGCTTTTAAAACGCCGTTGCACCGTTTGATTGGGGGTTGAGATGGATAAGAGATTCCCCGCTAATGATGCAGAACAACCCGTTACCGATAACCCATGGGAGCGTCTGAAAGATTTTACCGATGCGCGCATCGGTTTAGGCCGCTCGGGTATTAGCGTACCCACCAAACATTTGCTCGACTTCCAGTTGGCGCATGCGCGGGCTCAAGATGCGGTGCATACCCCGTTGGGCACAGATGCACTCATCAACCAACTAATGGCCTGCGATTGGTGCCCAGATGGCAACCCTATTCGCTTACATAGTCGTGCAGATGATCGAGCGATGTACTTACAACGACCGGATTATGGTCGATTGCTCGACGACGCATCCACCGAACGCCTGACTCAACACAGTGCCAATCAGAGTGCGGATTACGATCTCGCTATTGTGATCGTTGATGGCTTGTCGGCCTTTGCTATCGAAGAAAATATCGTTCCGTTTTTAGACGAGCTAATCCCTGCGCTTATAGCACCGACCACCGCAGCTACCTCACACGCTAACAGCACCCATGCGCCGTGGAGCATCGCGCCGCTTTGCGTGGTTGAGCAAGGCCGTGTGGCCATAGGCGACCCGATTGGTGAGCAATTAAACGCTAAATGCGTGCTGGTATTAATTGGCGAACGCCCCGGTTTGAGCTCACCCGATAGCTTGGGTTTATACCTGACGTGGGCGCCCCATGCAGGGCTAACCGATGCCTACAGAAACTGCATTTCGAATATACGGCGCGCGGGGTTGAACTACTCGGAAGCCTGCCGCAAAACCCTATATTTACTGAATGAGGCACGCTTGAAGAAGCTTTCAGGCGTGAACTTAAAAGACCGCACGGATGATTCGGTTATTGAGCACAACACGGTTAATAAGAATTTTTTAATTCATAACACATAATTTCAAAACGAGCTAAGCATTCGCGCCTACACGTGAAGGTTCCACTATCAAACGAGGATTTACTATGTCTGAACAATCCGTAACAGGTCAGTTAGATCAAGAGTACCTGGCAAAACGCCAGTTAAAGCGTGGCACGGCTGGCTGGATGTTGCTTGCTGGGCTGGGCGTTTCCTATGTTATTTCGGGTGATTTCGCTGGGTGGAACTTTGGTATCGCCGAAGCGGGCTGGGGCGGTTTTGCCATCGCTGCGCTGTTGATGGGGGTTATGTACTTCACACTGGTGCTAGCTCTGGCCGAAATGTCGGCGGCGATCCCTGCCGCCGGTGGTGGTTACAGCTTTGCACGTCAAGCCATGGGGCCTACGGGCGGTTACCTTACCGGCTTAGCCGTGTTGATCGAATATGCACTGGCACCTGCGGCTATCGTGATCTTTATTGGATCAGCCACTGAAGAGCTGTTAGGCATTAACGGACCATGGGTCTACGCCATGTTTTATCTGGTCTTTATCGGCATTCATTTAGCCGGTGTGGGCGAAGCCTTAAAAGTGATGATGGTCATTAGTGGTTTAGCGGTGTTTGCTATCATCGCGACGGCGGTAGCGTTAATTGGCGATTTTGATTCGTCTCGCTTATTTGATATCGCGCCAACGGATGCGGCGGGTGCTACGGAATTTATGCCGATGGGCTGGTACGGAGTGTGGGCTGCTTTACCGTTTGGTATGTGGTTGTTCTTAGCCGTTGAGGGTGTGCCTTTAGCCGCCGAAGAAGCAAAAGACCCGGCGCGGGATGTGCCTAAAGGGATTATCGGGGCCATGATATTTTTAGTATTTACGGCGGTATTGGTTGTGTTCCTGCTAGCGGGTGCGGCGGGCGCTGATGCGATGGGTAAAAGTGCTGTGCCTTTGGTTGATGCACTCAATGCGACAGGCAACCCTACTCTAGCCACCTTAGTTAACATTCTTGGTTTGGCCGGTTTGGTCGCGTCTTTCTTCTCAATCATTTATGGCTATAGCCGTCTGGTATTTGCTCTCTCGCGTGCGGGTTACTTGCCAAAAAGCTTGTCACTCACGAGCGAACGTAAAGTCCCTGCGCGTGCCCTTATCATCCCGGGTGTGTTCGGTTTTTTGGTGTCGCTCACAGGTGAAGGCGACTTGATCCTTGCCATGGCGGTTGTCGGCGCTACCGTATCGTATGCGTTGATGGCGTTCAGCCACATTCTGCTTCGCATTAATCATCCCGAAATGATACGCCCTTATAAAACACCCGGCGGAATCTTTACCTCGGGTGTTGCGCTTGTGCTGTCTTTGGTAGCCCTAACCGGTGTGTATGCCTTCGATCCGCGTGCGTTCTACTACACCTTGGTTCTGTTTGTTATTGGTGCTGCTTACTTCTTGCTCTACAGCAAAAATCATCTGGTCGCTAAAACACCGGAAGAAGAGTTCGATATGCTGGCTCAAGCAGAAAGCGACCTAACAACCGCGTAGCCCACAACAAAACCACCCGCCCAAACGCCCCTCTACTTGTTAGTTGTGGCGTTTTTTTATTAGGATAAGGACAAACGGAATGTTTTTTGCTTAGTTTACTCAGACAATTTTATTTTGAATGACTGATTAATAAAGAATAAAAATAACTTAACTATCAATAATTTAAATATAAAAGCCCTGTATAGCTTTTTATAACATTCAGGTTTGCCTAATGATTTATTACCCAGAAGCGCAAGTCGCACCACAAAAGTGCATCCCTTTATCTATTTTAGAAGCGATGGATGCCGATGAACATGCTCACAATCTAACGGATTGGCAGCAAGAATATGATCAAATTGGCAGCGGTAGCTTTTATGGGAAGATTAGTGAATTACCGTTAGGAAACCTGCAAGTATTCCATGAACACACCAACCAAGCACTCCACCAAAAATGTAATGTGTGGCCAGAAAGCGTGTGGCTAGGATTACCGCTTGACCCGTATGCCGATAGCCGTATTAATGGATTATCGGTCAGCCATAACGACATTATGTGTCGCCCTGGTAATTGCGAATTTGAACTGATGACGCCGGATGATTTTGATATCTTCGGTATTGTCGTGAGTTATTCGGCGTTACAGAAAATGGCTGACATACAGGATATCGCCATTCATTGGTCTGATCTTATCCATCATGATCGGTTATCTGTTCCGGAAAAAACACTCGGGGCGTTACGCTTTTTACTGACTCGACTCCTTAGCCAACAAACAAACGAGCATCAATCCCGCTTACAGTACGATATTGTGATGATGGCGCTTTTAGAAATTTTGAAAAAAGAAAGTCCAAATGATCAGGTCACACCCAGCTATCACCGCCGTAAACTGGTTGTGGATCACGTACGAGATTATTTAAATCAGCTACCGGAAAAAGCCGTCACTATTACCGAATTATGCAATCACACCAACGTGAGCCGTCGTACACTCCAATACTGCTTTGAAAGTATTGTAGGTATTAGCCCTGTCCAATACTTACGTATGAGCCGACTTAATAGCGTTCGACGTGCACTCTCGATGGCAAGCGCCGAACAGTCCATTGCGGATACCGCTAGCCACTGGGGCTTTTGGCACCTAAGCCAGTTTGCAAAGGACTATCGCGAACTGTTCGGTGAAAAGCCATCTGATACGTTACTACGCCGTACATTGGTCACACCCTCAATGGTGTAACCACCTGCCCGATTCTTTAGGGGTTAGGGTATATTTAGTCGGATTCGACAACACGACCACGGTATACACGGTGGCTACTTTTAGGATCAGACGGGGTTTCTTCTAGAACCTTTTGTCCCCGGTAGATACGTTCTGACTTCCTGCTCTTAGCCTCCGGCAACACCTCTTCGGTATCGCTAGAGCTGTCCATTTCCATCAACGCCACCTGAGGCTCTGGCGCTGCTACGTATCCCATTTCTTTTAATAAGGCTTCACTTTCAGATGCGTCTAAAACGTAAATAAGTGGGTATTGTAGATCACTTGAAAACGAAAAACGCAGTTCCGAAGTACTCGCTATGTCGGTCAATTTACTAATCGCTTGCTCATTGACTAAGCCTGAATAAGCGACACCCACCAACCGACCTAAGCTAAGAACAATCTGCCCCGCTTTATTTTCATGGGTTGCAATAAAAAGTGTACCGGTTCTCTTATCTTCACAATAGGCAAACAACGGTTTCCATGTACCTTTCGCATCAAGCACCTGCGTATCCTTTGCTTCATTATCCACTACATTTGTTTCTACATCTGCGACTACATGCGGTTCTGCATTCGAAGCGTGATCGACCGGCATACGAGAATCCTTACAAGGGGAAATAGCCCTACTAGTTTATAAATTTATGTCTCTGATAGCATGCAATTTATAAACCAGTATCCGAATAAAATAAATATACCTCCCTAATTACGTCTATCCATTGATTATCTGGCTGAGGTTGTCCCTCTGAACTTTTTTCAATTCAGCCTGTTGTAACTACTCAATAGTAAAAATAATCATGAGCAACAAACACATATAAAAATATAATATTATTTATTATCAATTACTTATTAAAAATGGCACAGGTATCGCAATACCTTTCTCAAATCATAGACTAGGAGAATGATCATGTTAGGTTGGGCATTAGTATTTTTCGTTGTAGCGGTGGTAGCAGCCGCATTTGGGTTTGGTGGTATAGCGGGAGCTGCCACGGGTATTGCACAAATATTGTTCTTTATCTTTTTAGTATTGCTTGTTGTGTCCGTAGTGATGCACCTTTTAAAAGGTCGATCACCTCGAGTCTAGCCATGCCATTTTAAGTAATAGCGCAATAACTACATCAATTTATTGATAGAGAGACAGCCAAGGAGATTGATATGAATTCTGATATTTTAGAAGGTAAATGGAAACAAGCCAAAGGTGAGATAAAAGCAAAATGGGGCAAACTTACCGATGACGATATCGACATAGCCCAAGGAAATACTGAGAAGTTCCTGGGTATTTTGCAAGAGAAATACGGACTAGAACGGGATGAGGCACAAAAAGAGCTCGATAAGTTAACCCAGTAGTCAGCTCGCCATAACGACTAAAGCACTCAATTGAGTGCTTTTTTTATGCCTTAACATCACCAACACCCCTCGTGAAAAGAATGCAACACACTGGGTAAAAACTACAGACAACACCCAGACAAAACATTACACAAATAATAAAAAAACCAATAAACAATTGTTTTTAAATAAATTTTTAATATTGGCACGCTAATAGCTTTACACCTATGGACTTTCAACTAAGGAGAATTTTCAAATGAATACTAAACAAGCATTGATCACTGCCATGACAGTCACTGCACTGAGCGCTGCCCCTGTATTTGCTGCTGAAAACACCTGGAAAGGCGAGGCGAACGATGCATGGCTGGATGGCAAGTTAGAAACAGCCTTAATGCTGAATGGCGAACTCAATAATTTCGAAATCGACACTCAAGTCAATAAGGGTATGGTGACGCTAACAGGTGACGTTAATAACGAAACCGAAAAAGACTTAGCGGGACAAATTGCCAAAAATATCGAAGGCATTAAAGACGTCGACAACGAGTTGGTGGTCAAACCGGAATATAAGTCAGATGTGGAAACGACAGCCAGTAGCTTTACACGTTCATGGCATGACATGACTATAACCGCGGGTCTGAACATGGAATACGCTGCAAACGACGACCTGAAAGCTACTGAAATCAACGTGGATACTGATGCAGGTGTTGTGACACTGCACGGTAAGGTTAAAAGCGAAGCAGCGGAAGATTTGGCAGTAGAAATGGCTAAAGGTTACGACAACGTTATCTCAGTCAAAAATGACCTAACGGTTATGCAATAACAGTCCGCTAATGAATGACTTGAGGAAACACTATGTTAGGTAACCAAGACAATCACCTGATTAATGAACTGATCGCGGTGTGTAATGATGGTCAGCAGTTTTACCAACGCGCTGCTACCCAAGTTGCTAACAATGATCTCAAGTCACTGTTTCGTGAAATGGCAACGATTCGCGCTGAAATAGCCGATGATCTGTCAAAGACAGTAGAAGCAGAAGGAGGGTCGCCTGAAAAAGGCGGCTCTCTCGTTGGCACGATGCGAACCGTCTATGCGGAGGTAAAGTCTCAAATTTCCGATGATCCTAACTATCAGTATGTATCTGAGTTAGAAGCTTCAGAAGAAATCGCATTACGTACCTTTCGAGATGATATCCGAAAAATAGACAGTCCCCATCTCGCTAGCCATATTGCTCAACATCTCGCCACGATTCAAGTGACGCACGATAGGATGAAAGATATTAAAGCAGGATTAATAGCTGTTAAGCATTAGTTCATCTCTATACAATAATACGCAGGGTGCTAACGCGCCCTTTTTTATTAACCTAGTGACTCGTAATGACGAAGATAAAGAAACTTTAATCCATCTCAGCCCCTCTTACGTAATAGTTCGGAAGCCGACAAATGCAAGTCGTTAACGTGAAAAAATGCGTTTTTAGTGATCGCAAAGAACTCGTTATTAGTAGCAACGCTTAATAGCAGCAAGGAAGGAACGCTAATGCCTACACTACATTTAGTGACTCAAGACGAAATTATTACAGAGTCTCTTCTGCCATTGCTTACCAAGACCGGTTTTAAAATCAGCCACTCAAACCGGCTAGATGACAGCATAGAAACTCCGCATTCTGCTGACTTGGTCATACTTGCCCCTAAGGCCTTTAACGAGCAAGACTTTATTACGCTAAATGATCATCCACTCGCCAACGGTACTGAATGGATGATTATCAGCGACGGCAAGCCGAATCCTTGGCTTGATAAGCTAATGAATCTAGGTGTTGCTTACCATTTTCGTAAACCACTGGATTTAAAACACATCAGCGATGTACTCACTGATTTTTATATCGAATTAAAAGAAGAGCACGAGACACGAAAAGCGAAGCCTGTCTCGTCCAACCTAGACCAGTTTGGCCTCTTACTTGGCTCATCATCACCCATGCGTTTGCTCTACCGTCTCATTCGTCGCGTAAGCCAGACGGACGCTAACGTATTGCTGATCGGTGAAAGCGGGAGCGGTAAAGAATTGGCGGCACGCACCATCCACCAACAAAGCTTGCGTGCAGACAAACCATTTGTGGCAGTCAACAGCGCCGCATTGACGCCAGAGCTTATCGAGAGTGAACTTTTTGGTCATACCAAAGGAGCATTCACCGGCGCGATAAAAGATCATGCGGGATTTTTTGAACAAGGCGACGGAGGAACACTCTTTTTAGATGAGATAACCGAGATGCCACTTAACCTGCAAAGTAAACTTTTGCGGGTATTAGAATCAGGAGAGTTTAGTCGTGTGGGTAGCGACCAGCTACAAAGAACCGATGTCCGAGTCATCGCGGCTACCAACCGCCAACCATTAGAAGCTATTGAACAAGGCTATATGCGCGAGGATTTATATTTTCGCCTTGCCCACTTCCCTATTCAACTTCCTGCGCTACGTAAGCGCAGCGGGGACATCGTAGAACTCGCGCAGCATTTTTTGGCGTACCGAAACCACGCCACCAAAACGAACAAATTCTTTTCTAAAGAAGCGCTACACGAGATTGGGCAATACGACTGGCCCGGCAACGTTAGGGAACTAAAACATACGGTAGAGCGAGCCCACATTTTAGCCATTGATGAAATATCACTGGTTGAATTACCCTCTCTGTCCAGCAAAGAGAACTCAACAGATGATATTGCGCTTGAAGATATCAAACCGGGCATCACCCTAAAAGATGCAGAAAAAGCATTAATCATCGCGACATTAGATGACTGCGAGTACAACAAAACCCAAGCGGCTGACCAGTTAGGTATTAGCGTAAAGACTTTATATAATAAGTTAGAGCGTTACGATGAAAACGGAGAAGTCTCATAATGAAGTATCAGTGCCTATATCATTTAACAGTCTTCACTTTTTCATAAAAAAAGCATCACCATATCAGACTAAAAAGCAGCTCTTATGTGCACATTAGCGTATAATAAAAGCCGATTTTTAGTCTGATAGAGAACACCATGCATAATCTACAAGCTACCAGCATTCGCTATCTTGATGGTCAGTTATGGGTGCTCGATCAGCATCAGCTTCCCCATCAAGAAATCTGGTTGCTATGCCAATCTGTCAGTGACATGGTTGGGATGATTCAAAAACTTCAAGTGCGTGGCGCCCCTCTTATCGGTATTGCTGCAAGCCTACTACTCGGTCATTTAGCAGCATCCCAATCTTACTCTCAAGCACAGTTGATCGAAGCCGCCGAAACCTTACGCGCCTCGCGCCCAACCGCTGTCAATTTAATGAACAATATGGATAGCATGCTGACAGTGCTGAACACCCAAGGTATCACTGCCCTTGCGCAGGAAGCCGAGCGGCTATTCAATGAAGATGTAGCCCTGTGTCACGCTATTGCTCACTATGGTTCGCCTTTAATTCAAGACAACAGCCGAGTACTGACTCACTGCAACACAGGTAGCTTAGCGACTGTTGGCGTAGGGACCGCGATTGGTGTTATTCATGCGGCCCACGCGCAAGGTAAAAACATCCACGTGTATGTCGATGAGACACGCCCTCTTTTACAAGGCGGCCGACTAACAACGTGGGAAATGAAAAAGCTTAACATACCCCATACACTCATCTGCGATAACATGGCCGGCTTACTTATGCGCGAAGGTAAAGTCGATGCGGTGTTAGTGGGTGCGGATCGAATCGCCGCTAATGGTGATTTCGCAAATAAAGTAGGCACCTATTCGTTAGCCGTTAACGCGCACTATCACCATGTGCCGTTTTATGTCGTGGCACCTTACACAACGGTCGATCCACAGTGTATAGATGGCACCGACATACCTATCGAAGAGCGCGCGGCCACCGAAGTTCAGGGAGCCAGTGGCAACTTTGGTAATGTTATTTGGAGCCCTAAAGACACACCCGTATTTAACCCCGCATTTGATGTAACCCCAGCCAACCTCGTGACTGGCTGGATATTAGATACGGGAGTGTATACCCAAAGCGATGTTGCCTCGGGCGTACTCAAAACAATGTAGTTTCAAAATAATGTAATCTCAAAACAGTTTAATTAAGCTCGCGGGTTCCACACCGTGTACTAAAATTCTATCATTCACGCCCTTTTCACTAGCTAAAAGAGAGTTGTTCATTTGTCAGTTACAGATTTTATTCCCGGACAACGTTGGATTAGTAATACAGAACCTGAATTAGGCCTTGGCCTAGTCGTATCCAACGCTGATCGTCGTGTAACCATCCAGTTCCCAGCCGCTGAAGAGGAACGCACCTACGCCACTAATAACGCACCCGTCAGTCGTGTTGAGTACCCTGTGGGAGACACCATTCATACCCGTTATGATCAGCAAGTAACGATCACGGAGCGATTAGAAAAGAATGGCTGCATAATCTATTTTGGACTCGATGAGGAAGGGAATGAACTCATCGTGCCAGAACTGGATTTAGAAAGCAGTGTTCAGTTTAGTCGCCCTCAAGACCGCTTGTTTGCTGGCCAAGTTGATAAACTCAGTCAGTTTCGTTTACGTGTCGATACGCTTAATTATCATCACGAACAGCAAAGCGCAGAGACGTATGGCTTATCAGGTGCGCGTGTACAATTATTACCGCACCAGTTTTATATTGCCCATGACATTGCTAATCGCTATGCCCCACGTGTTTTGCTCGCCGACGAAGTTGGCTTAGGTAAAACTATCGAAGCGGGCCTAGTCATCCACCAACAACTGATTACCGGTCGCGCTTCTCGGGTTTTAATTACGGTTCCTGACAGCCTTATTTACCAATGGCTGGTCGAAATGCTGCGCCGCTTTAATCTACACTTTAGCATTATGGACGAGCTTCGCTGTACGGCAATGGAGCTATCGGGCACCGATAACCCGTTCGACAGCGCTCAGTTAGTACTATGCACTCAATCCATGATCGCGAACAATCCAGAACGCGTTACCCAAATGCTCGAATGCGATTGGGACATGATGATCGTTGATGAAGCCCATCACCTTATCTGGAATGAAGACGAACCCAGCGCGCTATATAAAGCCGTTGAACAGCTGGCGACTAACATTCCGAGCCTGCTATTGCTGACAGCGACGCCTGAGCAATTAGGCCTCGAGAGCCACTTTGCGCGCTTACGCCTGTTAGACCCCGATCGTTATAACTCTCTGGATGAGTTCCGCGATGAGCAATCTCAATACGAAACCGTCAATGGACTCGTTCAACAGCTACTCGTAGACGATGGCTTAAGTCATCTGGCCGCAGACGTCGCACTGCAAACGCAGCTTGATGATTATCTTGGCAAAGGCGCTAGCAAAAAACTCTTGAATGAAGAAGATCAAGACGCAGCGTTAGAGCAATGCATCAACCATTTATTGGACCGCCATGGCACTGGCCGCGTATTATTCCGTAATACACGTGAAACCGTAGCAGGCTTTCCTACCCGGATTCTGATGCCGCACCCATTAGAGATGCCTGCGCAGCTAGAATCAGCCGTTGCCGATGCCAGTCTCGAAGATATTCTACGCCCAGAGAAATTGCTCGGCGACCTCTGGCTAGATGAGGATCCACGTGTTGCTTGGTTAGATGAATGGCTAAAAGCGCATCGTCTAGAGAAAGCGCTACTTATCTGTTCAAACGCAGACACAGCACAAGCGCTGGAAGAGTTTATCCGCTTACGCAAAGGTGTTCGTTCGGCGGTATTCCACGAGAAAATGACACTCATCAATCGTGACCGCGCTGCTGCTTACTTTGCTGATGATGAAGATTACGCCCAAGTACTAGTGTGCTCAGAAATTGGGAGTGAAGGTCGTAACTTCCAGTTTGCTCAACACCTCATCATGTTCGATCTGCCATTAAACCCTGATCTATTAGAGCAGCGTATTGGCCGCTTAGACCGTATTGGTCAAAAACATGATGTGCAGATCCATGTGCCATTTTACGAAAACAGCGCTCAAGCCGTATTACTACGCTGGTTCGATGAGGGTATTAATGCCTTCCGTCATACTTGCCCGGCTGGCCGCGAGCTCTTCCAACAGTTTGAAGAGATGATCACCTCGCTGATCATGGATGGTGTTGACGAAGATTCATTTGAAAGCTTAATTCAAGCCTCCCAAGAAGCCGCTAGTGGCATCATGACTCGACTGCAAGCTGGCCGCGATCGCTTGCTTGAAATGAGCTCTTGTCGTCCTGCAAGAGCAGAACAACTATTAGAAAGCGTTGAGCTACACGAAAACCGCATTCACTTGCGTGACTTTATGGAGCGCGTATTTGATCAATTTGGTGTGGATCAGCAATCAGACGGCGCGCATTCGGTCATCTTGCAGCCAACCGACCAAATGACCGAACATCGCTTCCCTGGCTTACCGGATGATGGCTGTAAAGCGACCTATTCACGAGAGCAAGCCTTATCCCGTGAAGACATCCAATTCATGAGCTGGGAAAACCCGATGGTGACGGGCTCGTTTGAAATGATCATGGGCAGTGACTTCGGTAACACTACCGTGTGCACGGTTAAGTTGCCGCCGCTACAACCGGGCACATTGCTCGTTGAGGCTATTTATGTGCTGTACTGTGCCGCGCCTAAATCACTTAACTTGCAGCGCTTCCAAACCCAAGCAACCGTTCGCGTTGTGATCGACAGTAACAATAACGATCTCAGCAAGATCATTACACCTGATCACCTCAACAAACTCGGCGAACGTGTTAAGCGCCACGTAGCACAAAACATGATACGTCTGGGTCGTGAACAGATCGCTAGCGTTTTACAAAAAGCGGAAAGCGAAGCCCTTAAGCAACAACAGCCGTTAGTCGACCAAGCGACGAGCAAAGCAAGCCAGATGCTTAACGAGGAAGTAGAACGCTTAGAAGCCTTGCTTGAGGTAAATCCATCAATTCGTGAAGAAGAAGTGGCACATTTAAAAACGAAGCGTGATCAGATCCTTTCTCATCTGCAAGATGCGCAACTGCGTATGGATGCTATCCGTATCGCTATCGTCAGAGAATAAGGTATCTCACGACCAATAGGAGCTTAATGAATAATGAGCATTAAGGATTGGAGCCTTGCCCTGTTGGTCGTCTTTGCTTGGGGGATTAACTTTGTCATCATTCGCTTAGGTCTTGAGGAGTTACCGCCTTTACTCCTTGGAGCTTTGCGTTTTTCTTTAGTCGTATTCCCCGCTATATTTTTTGTAAAACCACCCGCTATCCCGCTCCGCTTGCTGCTTAGCTACGGCATCACCATTAGCTTTGGGCAGTTTTCCCTGCTCTTTCTGGCGATGCACAACGGCATGCCTGCAGGCTTAGCGTCGTTAGTGCTGCAATCACAAATGCTATTTACCTTACTATTCGCTCGCTTTCTCTTAAACGAGCGCTGGCAATTACAGCAATTTATTGCGATAGCAGTAGCCGGCGGCGGTCTTGCCTTATTAGCAAGCCAAACTAGCGCCGACCAAATGACACTGATCGGTTTTGTTCTCACTATCGCGGCGGCGGCCTGCTGGGGTATGGGGAATATTATTAACCGGAAAATTGCTCAACTAGGTAACGTCAACCTTATGAGCTTGATCGTCTGGAGCGGCCTATTACCCATCATACCGTTTGCCTTAGCATCATATGTTTTTGAAGGGCCAGAGTTAATGGTGAACAGCCTAGCCAACGCCAGCTTACAGTCCTTTGCCGTTGTGCTCTATTTAGCCGCTATCGCCACCTTATTTGGGTATGGCAGCTGGGCTTACTTAATGCGTCACTATCCGGCTTCACAGGTAGCACCGTTAACGATGTTAGTCCCTGTCGTTGGGCTACTGACAGCATGGGTAGTCTTGGATGAAACCCTGACCTTGATTCAAGGCTCTGGTATCCTACTGATTATGGCGGGACTGATGATCAACACCTTTGGCGGGCGCTTAATCACACGATTAAAAAGACAGCCTGCCACCCTATAGCGACAGGCCGGCTAAACCTACGACCTTAAACCAATGACCATTGACCGATCCAAACCTCTTCCTCTTCTGAGAGGTAAGCCTGCTCCAATAATTCTTGTGCCCAGGCTTCTTTTTTAGCCAAGTGTTGTAAGACCACTATTGCCGTCACTTTAGCGGCTGTCACCTCACTCCACATCGTGGTGCCCAAACAACGCCAGTGATTAGCGTCTAAGCGCTTAGGGCGCTCGATCTGTGTTTGGCAATCTTCACATGCCATTATGCAATGTTCGTAATCAGGTTCGTTCGGTACAGGCGGCACTTCAAAAATACTCAGTGGCACTCCACTTTGCTGACACAACTCGCAGTGAGCGGCACAACGACGCACCAAATCTTTACCAAACATCGTAAGATTAGCGTGCCGCTCTTGGTGTTTCTCTTTACGGGACATCCGTTAATTACCTTCCGTTATTTACCGTCGAATTTTGGAAATTGATCAGCAATAGTGTCGCCCGTGAAATTAGCCACCCAACCCGCCGGATCATTAAACAGTCGAATGGCCGTAAAATTAGGCGTAGGCCCCATATCAAACCAATGCGTGGTCATGTCAGGAACCGAGATAAGATCATCTTTACAACACAGCACCTGATACACTTTACCTTCAATGTGAAGATAAAAAACACCTTCACCCGCCACAAAGAAACGTACTTCGTCTTCAGAGTGCGTATGTTCACTCAAAAACTTTTGGCGTAACTCATCTTTTTGCGGATGGTCAGAAGACAAAGAAATAACATCGACTGTTTGGTAACCTTCGCTATCTTTAAGTTCCTGAATTTGCGTATCGTATGCTGCCAAAATCTCGTCGTTGCTCATACCTGCTGTTATGGGTGTTTGCGCTGCCCAACGCGTGAATCGAACACCTACACCGTCGAGAGTTTTAGTAATGTCGGCACCATCAACCGTGTGTAGCAATATTTCATGTGGATTTGTATCGGACGTAACCGTTAAAGCACTCATTATTTACTCGCATCACTTTTTAAAACATTAGTTGCTTATATTAATCAATCTGCGTTATAGCTCAATTTGGTCAAATGTGTGTACTACGTGGTGTCTTGGGTCAGGTATTTTATCATCACGCTCTAGAAGGCAGGTTTGGATACCCGCCACTTTAGCGGCATCCAGTTCTTCTTGGATATCTGATAAAAACAAAACTTGCTCTGGCGGTACGCCTATCGCCTTAGCGATAGCTTGATACGCTTCTGGTTCCCGCTTATGGCCATAGTTCGTATCGTAATAACCATCAAACAACGCGGTTAAATCGCCAAAGTCGCTGTATTTAAAGAGCAACTTTTGCGCATTTACTGAACCAGAAGAAAAAACGTTAAGCGACAATCCTTTGGCGTGCCATGAGGTTAAATATTCATACGCATCCTGATACAGGTGACCTGTAAAATCGCCGTTTGCATAACCATCTGACCACATCAAGCCTTGCAGTGTTTTAAGTGGCGTAATTTTTTTATCCTGATCAATCCAATCGAGCAACGTTGACGTGATTACACCTTTATTCGCTGCCTGATCAGCTAGTTCATTACGCACCTGTTTAACAACTGCTACAACTTCAGGGTTTCCCCATTGCGCCGTCAAGTAATCAGCGAGGTGCTCACGCGCATAAGGAAACAAGACGTTATGGACAAAACGTATATCGGTTGTTGTCCCTTCAATATCGGTTAGCACAGTAGTAATGGTCATTTAATTTCTTCACTTTTATACAGGGTATTTAAAGATGATTAACTCGGCACTGAATTAGCCATCAATCTTACCTAAACGCATCAGCTCTAACTGACAGGCGAATAGAAACTCGAGACCTTCAAGGTGACGGCGTGCTTCATCAATATCTCGCCCCCATGCATACAGTCCATGCCCTTTAACTAACAATCCCCATTGCAAAGGCTGGGATGCCCATACGTGCTTAACTGAAGCGGCCAAGGCTTGCATATCTTGGGTATTATCAAAAGCACGAATCTGAATGCTGTCATCATGCGTTATATTCCCCGCTAATGATTTCTGCATTTCAAAGCCCGATAGAGTGAGTGCGTCCCCTGTTATTAATCGAGATAAGACCGTCGCCGTCACCGAGTGCGTATGTAATACCGCCCCAATGCCGGAATCTAATGAATAAAGCGCCATGTGCAAGAGGGTTTCAGCGGATGGGTTTAACGCACTGGCAATAGCTTTCCCTTGCATGTCAACCAATAGGAAGTCTTGCTCAGTCAGGGCGCCCTTATGTCGTCCTGACGCGGTAACCAATGCCGATTGCTGATCATTACGGATGGAAAAGTTACCACCAGTCGCCGGACACCAGCCTTGCTGATCAATCCAGCGCCCCGCATCCATTAACCTGTGTGCTAATTCTGACATGCCTTACCCTGCTAGCTCGAAATAAAGCCGTAGTTTACGACGAAGCCCACACAGGTGAAAGTCATTGTCAGCCGAAAGCATTTAAGTAGGAAGGTAATAAAGTCTAAAAAGTAAGGGAAGTCGGGGCGGTAATGAACCGCCCCTACAAGGGCCGAAATGATTTCGGCTAAGCTGCCCTGACGGGCAAATGAATCCACAATTCAACGATGTTCAAAATCACTAATCACTCGGTGTCCTCTGAATATCTGTAACTTGAGTATAGCTAAAAGAAGCATAAAACCAATGTCTGATTATTCCAGTAATGTCGTATAATCGGTGAATTAATTTCATAAAGAGGAAATCCCGTCATGACTAGCATCGGCTCACCATACTCCAGTCACTCTACTCGCGTTCTTATGTGTGGCGGAGGTGAGCTAGGAAAAGAAGTCGTCATTGAACTACAGCGCTTAGGTGTTGAAGTCATTGTGGTAGACCGCTACGCCAATGCACCAGCCATGCAGGTAGCCCACCGTAGTCATGTTATTTCGATGTTAGATGGCCAAGCCTTACGTGAAGTCATTGAATCTGAGCAGCCTCACTTTATTGTCCCTGAAATAGAAGCCATATCAACGAATACACTCGTCGATATGGAAAAAGAGGGCTATACGGTTATCCCGACAGCAAAAGCGGCGCAACTCACCATGAACCGCGAAGGGATTCGCCGTTTAGCCGCAGAAGAGCTAGGACTGGCCACATCACCGTATCGCTTTGCAGCAACCGAAGCAGAGTACTTAGCCGCTGTTAATGAGATCGGCTTACCCTGCGTGGTAAAACCGATCATGAGTTCTTCAGGCAAAGGGCAAAGCACTCTTAAGTCACAAGAAGATATTGCTCCGGCATGGACGTACGCACAAGAAGGCGGTCGAGCAGGACAAGGCAAGGTCATTGTTGAAGGTTTCGTTGAGTTTGACTACGAAATCACCCTCCTCACTGTACGTCACATTGATGGCACTAGCTTTTGTGAACCGATTGGCCATGTGCAAGTGGATGGTGACTATCGCCAATCCTGGCAGCCACAAGCTATGTCCGACGCAGCGCTAGCCGCAGCAAAAGAGGCGGCAAGTAAGGTAACAGAGGCGTTAGGAGGTCGGGGGATTTTTGGCGTCGAGTTATTTGTAAAAGGACATGAGGTACTCTTTAGCGAAGTGTCGCCTCGTCCTCACGATACAGGCTTAGTCACGCTAATTTCCCAAGATTTATCAGAGTTCGCTTTACATGCTCGCGCTATTTTAGGCTTACCAATCCCTAACATACATTTCCATGGCCCGAGTGCCTCAAGCGTCATTCTTGTTGAGGGCAACTCTGTTGACGTACAGTTTGGCAATCTCAATGCCGCAATCAGCCAACCTAACACACAGATGCGCCTATTTGGTAAACCTGAAGTCGCCGGACAGCGTCGCATGGGGGTTATTTTAGCCCGTGGCAATACTATAGACGAGGCAGTATCAACCGCAAAAGCAGGATCAGCAGCCGTTGAAGTAACACTTAATTCTTAATTAGCTGATGTAAAGCAGAGAAACAGGAATATAAACGGAGCACGCTAAGATCATTTTCTTATAAGCGTGCTTTAAATATAAATAATAAGTTATTAAAAAAGTAAGTGGATAGAAGCAGGCAAAATAAGCCAAGTGGTAACGCGAAACAGAATCACTTTAAACTGCAGAATAAGCAAGAGCATCCACATCAACATCGTCAAAGTGGCCTTTGATTATTTGACGAGCAACACGCGTACATTTACCGCAACAATTGCCGACTGACAGGGTTTTATTGAGTTCACGAATACTTGTCGCGCCCTCTTCGACCGCTTGAAGGATCTGAGAGTCAGTGACACCATTACAGATACAGACATACATAGTGATAATCAATCCCATTTGTTTTGAGAAATGATAATAATTCTCATAGGCTTTTATATCAAGCGTTGCGCGAGCAATCTCAATGACTTTTTTTCATTTTCAGTAGATTGTGCTTTAATTACACTCATACTATTTACCCCTTTATTCACACCCCCAGCCGGAGGCGGCCATGCAAGGCGACAAAAACGTCCTTAGTATCCTTAACAAGGTGCTAACTGCAGAACTTACATCGATTAACCAGTTTTTCTTACATGCTCGTATGTACAAAAACTGGGGCTTAAAAGAGCTAAACGATAAAGCGTACAAAAAGTCGATTACAGATATGAAACAGGCTGATGAACTGATCGAGCGCATCCTGTTTTTAGAAGGTTTACCTAACCTTCAACACCTAGAAAGACTCCGTATCGGTGAACATACCGAAGAGATGTTACAAGGTGATCTAGATTTCGAAATGGATCAACTGACCTTGTTACGTGAAGCCATAGCGTTGTGTGAAACATCGTCAGACTACGTGAGCCGCGATATTCTTGAAGAAATCCTCGAAGGTGAAGAGGAGCATGTCGACTGGATCGAAGCTCAACAGCACTTGATTGCTCAAATGGGCATCGAGAATTATTTGCAAAGCAAACTGTGAGCGGAGAGAACACATGAAAGGTAATAAACACGTTATAGCCGGTCTTAACTCATTGCTCGCAATGGAACTAGCGGCGATGGATCAATACTTCATCCACTCTCGCATGTACGATGACTGGGGATTGAGTAAGTTGTTTGAGCGTATCGACCACGAATTTGACGATGAGAAAGGTCATGCAGCCGCACTCATCGAACGCATGCTCTTCTTAGAAGGCGTTCCGGATATGGTCACGCGTACTGGCTTGGAAATCGGTACAAACATTGTCGATATGATTGAAAGCGACTTACGTATCGAATACGAAGTAGGTAATCAGCTTAAAGCCGTCATTAAGATCTGCGAAAAAGAGCAAGACTATCAAACGCGTGAAATCCTCGAAAAGTTACTCGAAGATACTGAAGAAGATCACGCACATTGGTTAGAACAGCAACTGCGTCTTATTAAGATGATCGGTATTAAGAACTACACGCAATCACAAATGTAATTTGTACCATTGCAGTAAAAAAAGGTGGCCTACTATTGTATGGCCGCCTTTTTTTGACATCGTCAATTTAACAGGTAGCACTATGGCTCAGTCAACCACCTAGGCCTGACTCTATATTATTCACCTCACGCCATAAGGTATCTAACGCAGTTAACCATTGATTAGTTAGCCCCAAACCCGTTTCCATTTCATCTGGCGTCAATACAGCAAATACGGCTAAGGTTTGGTGCAATACTTCCCTTGGCACATGCCAGTACTGGTTTAGCCCATATGCGTCGACCCAAGGCGAACCTATGCCCGCATACTCCCAATCAAGCAGTATCTTGTGCTTACCGTTTGTCACTACATTGCCTGGGTGTAAATCATGATGTGTCCACACATTGGCTACTACCGGGAGTTGGTCAAACGCTTTTTTAACCGTATCTAGCAGTAAGTGCCACCGCTGCTGCTTATCGTCATTAGCCTCTTTCACTATTACGCGTCGATAACTATCCCATAAGGCCTCATAGTCAATATAAAGCTGCTGATTTACATGTTTAATAGGCATGGATTGAAGATCAGCCACAACCGACACAATGGCTGAAAGATCAGCCTCAGAGTCTTTTACGTCACAGTAAAAGGGACTGAGCAGCCATTGATCAGAGACACCGACTACCAGCGGCGCCCATGGATAGGAAGAAATAGCGGCTAACACTAACTGCTCTCTTGCACGACTAATCCCTAACACTGGTCTAGTGGTGTTAACTCGCAGTACATACTGATAGTCAGGGCTATTCTCACTGGTAAAGGCTTCACTTATATAGAGAATATTGGTCGTTCCACCCGTTGACATTAACGTCCAATCTAGCGCTCTTCCAATACATGTATCTATCTGCCGTTTGACGCCATGATCTATAATCAACATGTAGAATAATTTTCTCTTTTATGTCTCATCATGAAGGTTTGCCTTTTAACAGATATGTTACACTAGCCATCCACTTATCGGGGTGCCAACGCATAACTATACATAATGTTGGCTGAGAGTTTACCCGCTGAACCTGACACGGTTAATACCGTCGTAGGGAATAGGATTCTTATGATCAAAACATCTTTTTACGCTGCTGCTGCATCCGCTTTTATCGCTTCGTCTTGCTTTGCCGCTGATCTGACTATTTATACGTATGATTCGTTTAATTCAGAGTGGGGGCCGGGCCCTCAACTCGAAAAAAGCTTTGAGGCCACATGCCAATGCGATATCGAATTCATTGCCCTCGATGATGGCGTGAGCATTCTCAACCGTGCTCGTATTGAAAAATCATTAACCAAAGCAGATGTGCTATTAGGTTTAGATGACTCCCTCACAGAAGTCACTCGCGAGGAACAGTTGGTTCAGCCTCATGACTTAGATCTTTCAGTGCTCTCCTCTGCACTGCAGTGGTCTGATAATAGCTTTGTACCTTTTGATTACGGTTACTTTTCATTTATCTACGATAGCAGCAAAATTGATAAGCCCGTTGACTCATTGAAAGGTCTGATTGAATCAGACGCGACCGTGATTTATCAAGACCCTCGTACCAGCACACCCGGCCAAGGTTTTATGTTGTGGGTTAATGCCGTCTATGGCGACGATGCAGCCAAGGCGTGGACTCGACTGGCACCGCACACGGTGACGGTTACAAAGGGATGGTGGGAAGCGTATAGCATGTTCTTGGAAGGCGGATCAGACTATGTACTCAGCTATAATACATCACCGGCCTATCATCACGTGGTGGATGGCGAGAGCAAGTACAAAGCAGCGCTTTTTAACGATGGGCATGTTGCTCAAATTGAAGTGGCGGCAATCAGTCGTTACAGCGACAACCCGACATTAGCTAAAGAATTTTTAGCATTCTTAATATCGCCTACCGCCCAACAGATTATACCGACATCCAACTGGATGCTTCCTGTTATTGATAACGTAGAATTACCTCCTGTGTTCTCAACACTAATTAAACCTACGCGTATTGGCTTCACACCGGCTGACGTGGCTGAAAAGCGTAAAGCTATGATCAATACATGGCGGTCATCTGCTCAGTAATGACCGCCTGTTTATCACAGCCGCCTTCGCGTAAGCCCCCCCTGATGAGTACATTCAAGCTCGGCCAATTATTTTGGCTGAGCTACCCACTGACTGTCGCCATTACCCTACTCGCTTTCTATGGCTTGATGAGTTTTGAAGGTGATTCTGCGGATTGGCAACTGTTAACTGATGGTTACTTTTTAGGCGTTCTTGGATTTACCCTCAAACAATCGCTCATCAGCAGCCTAGCTTCTATTGTGTTCGCGATACCGATAGCTAGGGCCTTATGTCTATTAAAAAATGCACGTTACAAGCAACTGTTTTTAGGCTTGTGTCTGCTGTGTTTTGTAACGCCGACACTCGTAGTGGTAACGGGGCTTGTGGCTTTGCTAGGCCGTGCGGGTTGGTTAACGCCCTACATAGAATCACTGCTAGGCAACGATAATTGGAATCTTTATGGATTGAACGGGATTCTACTTGCCCACCTTTTTATGAATATGCCTTTCGCAATTCGTATGATGTACCAACAACTGTCTAATATACCGGACACGAGCTGGCGGTTAGCGAATCAGTTGAAATTAACATGTTGGCAGCGCTTTCTCATCGTTGAGAAACCCGTTATTCAAGCAACCGGGTTGATGCTATTCGGCTTTATTTTCGTACTATGCTTTAACAGCTTTGCTGTTGTACTAGCGTTAGGGGGCGGACCTCAATCCACTACGCTAGAGGTCGCTGTTTACCAAGCGTTAAAATATGATTTTAATATTCCCGAAGCGCTCACCTTGGCATGGAGCCAGCTACTGATAGCCGGTGGACTGTATGCAGGGTTTGCATCATTTGGATCTCCCGTGTGGCAGAGCCATGAAATGGAAAGCCGCCCCATACGCTTGTCTTCCCCTACCCTTCTGAAAAGAGGCTACAGTGCAGTACTTATTGGCGTCGTCAGTATCTTGCTAATATTGCCTTACTTGGCTCTACTACCCGGCTTTAGCTTATTAACGTCACCAAATTCATGGTCACTATTTGCTCATCCTTTGCTACTGAGTATTGGCTTAGGTATCACCGCTGCCGCGTTGAGTTTATTAATGGCTTATGCCCTGCTCCAACCGATCCGCCAGCAACTAAGACAACAACAAAATTTTACAGCGAAGCTATTAGAACAAGTCGCTACCCACCAGTTATTTGCTCCGGCGATGGTCATTTCAGTGGGTTTATTTGTCTATCTATTACCACGTATCGATCTAGACCGCTGGGGCATCATTGTCGTTATTGCGTTAAACGCGGCGGTCTTAGTTCCTTTTGCTTTTCAAAAACTAAAACCTCGATTAATACAATTTGATCAGCAATATGACCGACTATGTTTGTCGTTAAAATTAAGCCCTATTGAGCGCTGGAAAATAGAATGGGGATTCTTAAGGCCCAGCTTTATATCAGCAACGGGATTAGTTTTCGTGCTAGCCATGGGTGATGTGGCTATATTCGCTATATTCGGTCCCAGCAATTTGAGTACGTTGCCGTGGCTTATTTACAACTTAGCCAGTACATATCGCATACCCGAAGCCAGCGCCGCCTCTTTATTGCTGCTAGTAGTCTGTGCTTGGGCGTTATGGGCATTACAGATAGCAGCCGATAAAACTGAAATCAAGGAGAAGCCTGATCGTGCTAAACCTTAATGATATCTATGTCACGTTGGATGGTTACCCGCTTCATTATCACCTAACGGTAAGTACAGGTGAGATTGTTGCCATTCAAGGAGCAAGCGGAGTGGGTAAAACGACTCTGCTAAACACTGTTGCGGGATTTATCACCCCTGATAAAGGTGAAGTCAGCTGGGATGGGGAAGAACTCACAAACGCAGCTGTCGACCAACGCCCCGTGTCTATGCTATTCCAAGATCACAATTTATTTGAACATCTATCGGTGTTACAGAATTTACAGCTCGGCTTTAGCCATAAAGTCCCTACTCACTTAATTGAGCAATCGGCACAGACATTAGGCATTAGTGAACATTTAACCAAAAAGCCTCACCAATTATCCGGAGGACAACGCCAACGTATCGGTTTACTACGAACACTATTACGACCAGAACCTATCATATTACTAGATGAACCATTTGCTGAATTGGATTCCGCAACACGAGAAGTCGCGGGGAATTGGGTACGCAACACTGCCAAGTCAAACGGCAAAACCGTTCTGCTTGTTACTCATCAAAGTGAAGACGTAGAACGTGTAGCGGACAGGTGTATTGAGCTGCGCTACCCTGAAAGCGCAACCCAATAATAAAGCCTGAATGGTCGCTATTAAGCGCTGACTTTCCAGTTGACTGTTTTCCCTGCATAGAAAGGTACGATAGGTTTACCGTTAGGCAAAATAATCTCGTCAGGGATCACCCATTCTTCCTTTACTAATGTGATGGTGCCTTTATTTCGTGGCAATCCATAAAAATCTGCGCCATGATGGCTAGCGAACCCTTCTAACTTATCAAGCGCCCCTAACTCTTCAAACACTTGTGCATATAACTCAACGGCACTCCAAGCACTATAGCAACCCGCACACCCACAGGCGTTTTCTTTCGCGTCTTTAGCATGAGGCGCCGAATCTGTTCCCAAAAAGAATTTAGGTGAACCTGTTTTTACACTCTCACGCAGCGCTTGCTGGTGCGTACTACGCTTCAACACAGGTAAACAGTAATTGTGAGGCTTTACGCCACCGACGAGTAAGTCATTACGGTTTAGCATTAAATGCTGCGGTGTGATCGTTGCGGCCACATTAGCCGATGCACTCATCACAAACTGGGCCGCGTCACTGGTGGTGATATGCTCAAAAACGAGCTTTAAGTCAGGAAATCTTTCGGCGATATGCACTAACTTTTGATCAATGAACGCTTTCTCACGATCAAAAATATCAATGTGAGAGTCTGTTACTTCGCCATGCACAAGCAACAACATGCCAATTTCTTGCATCACTTCGAAGGTTGGATACAAGGCTTCTAACTGACTAACGGCCGATGATGAATTAGTCGTTGCGCCAGCCGGGTACATTTTAGCAGCAACTACACCGACTGCTTTAGCTGCACGCACTTCTTCAGCAGACGTTTGGTTGGTTAAAAATAAGGTCATTAAGGGTTCAAATGATGAGCCAGCAGGCCTTGCGTCTTCGATTCGCTGTTTGTACTCGACCGCCATTGCCGCTGTTGTTACCGGTGGAACTAGGTTAGGCATGATGATCGCACGCTGAAAGCATCGCGCCGTTGCTGCAACCGTTTCAGGTAACATATCGCCATCACGCAAGTGTAAGTGCCAATCATCAGGGGTCTGGATCGTTAGTGTGCTCATCAGGATTCCATCGTCAATATGTAGTGAAAATTACAGCATCAGTATACGCTGATTCATAAAACAGCGCGATTGCCTGCTAGAACAGTGATTATCAGGTGAATATCCTTCAAAGAGTGTTTAGAATGTGGTCGCTTTGTAATTTTTTTACAAGAATTAGGGGTTCATTATCCTTTAGTGCATAGTTCCAGCGTATTACACGGATCACACTTTCGGTATAATGGGCCCGTTAAAATGGCTTGATTTGTGGAAAGGGGCGATCACAAGTTGCCCTATCATCAAGTCTTTGGCGATCCAGCTAAAAAATTTCGGGGATGAAAATGACTAAAGAAACTATTTACTACACCCTTACCGACGAAGCGCCTTCTCTGGCCACGTGCTCACTTCTACCTATCGTACGTACTTTCACTAAAGCTGCAGACATCGATATTCAAGTTACCGACATATCACTAGCTAGCCGAGTACTTTCTGCTTTCCCCGAATCTCTCAAAGAAGAGCAGCGTGTAGAAGACGGTTTGGTATTTTTGGGCAAACTAACCCAGGATCCACATGCTAATATCATTAAGTTACCCAACATCAGCGCATCAGTACCTCAGCTAAAAGCCTGCATCGCCGAACTCCAATCACAAGGTTACGACATTCCTAACCTGCCTGAAGCACCAACGACTGATGAAGAAAAAGCGATTCGTGAGCGTTACGGTAAAATCTTAGGTTCTGCTGTAAACCCTGTATTACGTGAAGGTAACTCTGACCGTCGTGCACCTGCTGCCGTTAAAGCCTTCGTTCGTAAATTTCCGCATTCTATGGGTAAATGGAGTAAGGCTTCGCGCACACACGCTGATTACATGCGTGATGGTGACTTCTTCTCTAGTGAACAATCGATCACTATGGCCAAAGAAGGCGAAGTGACTATCGAATTCGTTTCTAAATCAGGTGAAGTTACCAAGAAGAAGTCGCTTCTTTTAGAAGAAGGCGAAGTGCTCGACAGCATGTACATGAGCTGTAACGCCCTACAGAACTTTTTCGAAGAAAGCTTGAACGACGCTAAAGAGTCTGGCGTGATGTGGTCTTTGCATGTCAAAGCCACCATGATGAAAGTCTCTCACCCGATCGTTTTCGGTCATGCGGTTCGTGTATTCTACAAAGAAGTATTCGACAAGCATGGTGAGCTATTTGATCAACTCGGCGTTAATCCGAACAACGGTTTAGGTAGCGTTTACGACAAGATCAAAACGTTGCCTGAATCAAAGCGTCAGGAAATTTTAGAAGATATTCATTCTTGCTACATGCACCGCCCAGAGTTGGCAATGGTTGATTCTGTCAAAGGTATCACTAACCTGCACGTACCAAGTGACGTAATCGTCGATGCCTCTATGCCAGCGATGATCCGTAGCTCTGGTCAAATGTGGGGCCCGGATGGTAAGCCGAAAGATACTAAAGCCGTAATGCCTGAAAGCACATACGCGCGTATCTACCAAGAAATCATTAACTTCTGCAAAACGAACGGCGCATTCGACCCAACAACAATGGGTACTGTACCTAACGTTGGCTTAATGGCTAAAAAAGCAGAAGAATACGGTTCGCACGATAAAACCTTCGAAATGACTGAAGACGGAACCATGCGTGTTGTTGACGCAAGCGGTAACGTACTGATGCAACACGACGTTGAAGATGGTGACATCTGGCGCGCGTGCCAAACTAAAGATATCGCCGTACGCGACTGGGTTAAACTAGCCGTTACACGTGCTCGCCAATCAGACACACCTGCTATCTTCTGGTTAGACTCTGAACGTGCTCATGATATGGAACTGAAGAAGAAAGTAGAGCACTACTTAAAAGAACACGATACTGACGGTCTGCGTTTGCACATCATGGGCTATAACGAAGCGATTCGTTACTCAATGGAACGTCTCATCCGTGGTAAAGATACTATTTCAGTTACCGGTAACGTACTACGAGACTACCTAACTGACTTGTTCCCTATCATGGAACTGGGTACTTCCGCTAAAATGCTATCTATCGTTCCTATGTTGAACGGCGGTGGCATGTACGAAACGGGCGCGGGCGGCTCTGCTCCTAAGCACGTACAACAGGTTGAAGAAGAGAACCACTTACGTTGGGACTCGTTGGGTGAATTCTTAGCTATAGCTGTTTCGTTAGAAGAGTTAGGCATCAAAGAGAACAACCCACGCGCTAAAATTCTAGCTACGTGCCTGGATAAAGCGACAGAGAAACTACTAGACAACAACAAGTCTCCTTCTCGTCGTACGGGTGAGCTTGATAATCGTGGTAGCCACTTCTACCTAGGCTTGTATTGGGCGCAAGAAGTTGCAACTCAGACTGAAGACTCTGCACTTGCCGCAGAACTTGCTCCCCTTGCTAAAACACTTGCCGAAAACGAAGAGAAAATCGTTAGTGAACTAGCTGCAGCGCAAGGTAAGCCTGCTGAACTAGGTGGTTATTATCATGCTAACCGCGATAACGTTAAGAAAGTTATGCGTCCGAGTGCAACGCTAAACGCAGCATTAGCTGCCAAATAATACTTTTTTAACTATCCATTTTAAACCCGAGCTTGCTCGGGTTTTTTTATTTCTTACAAAAATCCGTAGTTTTCATAAATAACCATATAAATAGAATATCTATTCCGGCATACCAACTTAAGTTAATTAACCATAAAATCGTTATAAATCAGATTAGTTAAGAATAACCCCGCAATAAACATACATTTAGTCTTTAAATTTTTTCATGATAAACATAAAGCCTATTAGATTTCATCATGGACAAACTATTTACATCCTTTCAAATCAACAAGTTAAACGATATAACTTTTTTGGTTTTATAACCACATTTTAAGAATATACATTCTACTAAGTAGACTATTGCTGAAATAAAAACAAAATGTTCTATTAGTTGTCGAGCTGGCCAGCTTCATAATAAAAATTCCATATATCAAAAGAATGTATGGATTGATCAAAAATAATAAAAAGGTAATTATTGTGAAAAAACGTCTTCTGCTTGCTACTACTATTGCTGCTATTTGTGCCTCTGGCGCTGCTTACGCAGAATTAGAATTAAACGCTAGCCTCGAACTTGATACAGACACTTACGACACAGCGGATACTGAACGTAAATACGACCAGAATGGTCACGTCGAATTAGGCGCTATGGGTATGACAACCCGTGGAGACTATTTTGCTAAAGCTGTCGGTGTTGTACGCCTCCAAACAGATGGCGACGATAATATTGAAGTGCGCGATGTATATTTCCAAATAGGTAACTCAACGTGGGATGTTCTATTTGGTCGCTTTGAAGCCGTTAACTTATTTCCGCTTGGAAAGGATACTGTCGTCACCGGCGCTGGGGGAGTTCAGTTTTATGAAGCAAACCTGGTACGTGGACGCTCTAAAGATGACGGAGGCCAAATTGCATTCCATTACAACCCAACTGAATCTATCCGCTTTGAGTTAGCAAGCATCTTTGGCGATGACGATACAGCAGGTGATAACGGTACGGCAATTTCAGGAATTCGCCCTGCAATCTCTTTTTCTTATCCTAACTTCCGCGTAACAGCGGGTATGGAAAAAGTAAAATATGACCTCACAGGTGGCGGCGAAGTTGATAAAACTGGTTTTGGTATCAATACAGGTATAAACATAGGTGAAGGATTCGTTAACCTAGCAGTCTCACGTTTAAACGACGATGAAACAGACAACGATATTACGTCCTTGGCAGCTAACATGACGTACGGCGGCTTTGGCTTAGGCTACATCCACTCGAATGAAGAAGTTAGCTCTGGAGATGACATGAAGCTAGATACCTTATATGCCGCTTATACTGTTCCAATTCTGGATATGGACAATGCTAGCGTTACTTTTGCTGGTTCTATGTCTAAAGCGAAGAATGCAGGTAGTGATGACAAATCAAATGCGTTACGCGTGCGATTTAACTATACTTTCTAAGTATTAACTGCCCTTGAAAGGCTTACAGCCTCCCCTTCCTGTAAGCCTTTTCTCCTCATGCCTCCAGACATAACACGCAACCCACTGATAATTAAAAATGTCACTCGCTTCTTTATATCTTCCTCATTTCAAGCCAAGTTTAGACTCACGCACCACTATTAATTGGATCCTGGTTAGGTCTAACGCTTTCTCTTGGTCTAGAATCATTATATTTATCGAAGGTTTAACGTATTGATAAACATGCTACTCGAAAGCATTGCCCAAAAAGTGGTTCGCTTAGACTTATTATCTGGATCAAGCCCAGAGGATCGTAGTCGTATACAGCATTATGTGTTCTTTATACTGATAGGCTTGCCAGTATTAATAGGGTTTGGCTCTTACAACCTACTGATAAAAAATATGATGCTGGGTGGCTTAGTATTAGGTACAGCGGGGATGTTAACGATCGGCTTAATTTTACTGCGAATATCCCGCAGAACTTACCTAATCGTCCGATCTTGCGGTTTATGTTACCTGTTTTTATTAGCGTATCTCGCGCTACACGGTGGAGAAAGCGGTTCGAAATTATTATGGGTTTACACTTGGCCTACTGTTATCTGCTTTATTACCGGATATAAAGAAGGTACAGCCTGGTCTCTAGCGCTATTACTTACTTTAATCGTTAGTTTTTACACCCCTCTTGGCAATTATTTTTCTTATGAACGATACCCTTTAGAGTTTGAAATCCGCTTTATCTCCACGTATGCACTACTAACAGCGATGTCTGCTTGGCTTGAGTATTCCCGATCGTTCTATCGAAACGAAAGCGCCACGAAGAACAAAGCTCTCATAGAAGAACACGAACGTTTAAATAACGAGATTGAAAAGCGTATACGGTTAGAAAAAGCACTGACAAAAGCGGCACAAACGGATTTCCTTACTGGAATTCTCAACCGAGGGGCGTTTTGGACCTATGCAGAAAAAGAACTACTGCAGCACTTACGAGAAGAAAAATCATTGAGTTTTGCGGTCATCGATATTGATCATTTCAAAGCCGTCAATGATAACTATGGTCACCCTGCAGGTGATCAGGTGATCAAAGATATTGCACATATTAGTTTAGATACCATTAGAGAGGTCGATATACTCGGCCGTATCGGTGGCGAAGAGTTTGCCATCATCATGCTTGGCGCTAACAAAGAACAGGCGGATATGATTGTCGAGCGCATTAGACTCAGGGTTGAAAAAACAGTGTTTCTCCCCGACAGCGTACAACTTCCTTGTACTATTAGTATTGGAATTTATACCAGCGATAAAGAAACAAGCTCGATTGAAGATGCCTACCGACGAGCAGATCAGGCATTATATAAAGCAAAAGAATCAGGCAGAAACAAGATTTCACACTGGAAAAAAGATTTATATACGTCGGGGATTTGGCACTATTAAATGACGGCTTTTATAGCGCCTACTCCGTTTAAACACGTGAGGGACGCTACAAAATTCAGTACTAGCAAGGTCTACATATCTAAAAAAGAAGGCCTAACCAGAGCACACCATGCCTCTAAACGCTCTGCTGTTTGGTCTCGCTGAGTATCTTCATCAAGAGCTAAACCAACAAAATGCTTTTTGTCCGTTGTCAGCGCTTTTGATTCATCAAACTCATAACCGTCTATTGGCCAATAGCCAACTACATCAGCACCTTTAGCGACGATTTTATCATGTAGCATACCCATAGCATCGACAAACCACTCGGCATAGCCCAACTGGTCACCTAAGCCGATAAATGCGACCGTTTTACCTGAAAAGTCATACAGATCAACGTCTTCCCATACTTCTTCCCAATCCTCTTGTACTTCACCATAATCCCACGTAGGGATGGCAAATATAAACTGGTCAAAAGCATCAATAATTTCTAAACCAACGTCTTTAACATCAAATAGCTCTGTATTTTCATCCCCTAATAAATCTGCCACTTTGACAGCGATATCGGAGGTATTGCCCGTTGTTGAGCCATAAATTACAGCAATCATTTACTTCCTCTAATTCTTAAATATAGATATTTACCAAGGGGATATCAGCAAAAGTAGCAAAGCAATCCCACTAAAAAAAACAGAAGATAAGAACACAATAAAGCTGCTAAACGTCGATTCCTTGAACATGCTTTTTCTCCATTTCGTTGCGTTCATTATACGAAGGACTAAAATTTTAGAGCAAGTCACCCCTCAATGCAAATAATAATAATTCTCATTAGTAATTAATTTAATCTCATTGTCAGTCGGATAATTGAGAAGTCTAGTGATCTAGATATCGAATGTGATAAAACGTTTAAAAAAAAATACCCCGCTAATTGAGTTAACGGGGTATACAGTGCGAACTACACTTTCTTTAACTTAAAAGAAGCGTGTTTCTGCATCTAAGCGTGCTTGATAACTTTCCGGTAACTGATATAAACCACCTAGGTGTCCGAAAGAACGGACTTTTTCGGCAAACACATCCAAACCTAATGTATCGATGTATCGAAGTGGTCCCCCTCTAAAGCGCGGGAAACCTAAACCGAGGATAAGCCCCATATCCGCTTCAGCTGAGGACTCGACAATACCCTCATCTAGGCATCGAACAGACTCTAAACACATAGGAATCATCATACGGGCAATGATGTCAGCATCACTGATTTCTAACGACGTATCCACTTGCTCATCAATTAAGGCTTGAGCGGCAGCGGCTACCTTTTTGAAACGCTTACCTGACTCATCTTTACCATACTCATAAAAACCTTTTCCGTTTTTCTGACCTAATGCACCTTGAGCTAGTAATCCTTCGATAATCACAACGCCATCATGTGTCATACGCTCAGGATAACCTTCCTGTAGGACTTGATCTGCATGGACCATGGTATCTAAACCAATCACATCCGCCAAATACGCAGGTCCCATCGGCCAACCAAATGTTTCCATTACCGTATCAATACGTTCGATACCTACGCCATCTAACAATAAGCGGTTAAAGCCATTGAAATAAGGGAACAGCACACGATTCACTAAAAAGCCCGGGCAATCATTGACAATAATCGGCGTTTTACGCATTGCATTGGCATACGCTACGGTTGTGGCAATCGTCTCTTCATTGGTTTGTTCACCTCGAATCACCTCAACTAACTGCATCTGATGAACGGGGTTAAAGAAGTGCATGCCACAAAAACGTTCAGGCTTTCTCAGACTTTTTGCCAGTTCGGTGATAGAAATGGTAGAGGTATTGGAAGCCAAGACCGCGATATCACTAATATGATTTTCGGTTTCAGATAAAACGGCTGCTTTAATCTTAGGGTTCTCAACTACCGCTTCAACGACATAACCTACGGCCTCAAAACCGTCATACTCTAGGGAAGGGGTTATGTTACTCAATACCTTCTCTTTACCCGCTTCATCTAAACGGCCGCGCTGAATTGCCTTATCCATGATGCCGCTAGCCGTATGTAAACCTAAGTCGAGAGCTTCTTCACGGATATCCTTCATAATGATCGGTGTGCCCGTCGATGCCGACTGATAAGCAATACCGCCACCCATAATACCCGCACCTAATACCGCCGCTTTATTCACTGGGTGTGCCAGCTTTGCTGCCGCTTTAGATTTACGCTTAAGCACCTGATCATTCATAAACAGGCCAGTTAAGCTTTTCGCTGCATCAGTTAATGACAAGGTTGCGAAACACTGCGCCTCTACAGCCAACGCGTCACGAAACACAAGAGTAGGATGTGACGTGGCTAACGCTAAAATAGCTAATGGCGCTGGATAATGAGGGCTTAACTTTTTACTGTATTGTTCTTTAACCGCAGCGATGCTCGCTTTCCAAACTTCATCGTTCTTTTGTATCGCATACTTAAATTCGCGCTTAGTTTTGTAAGCATCGCCCTTCGCTACCACATCCTTTAAAAAAGTGATGGCCTCGTCGCGTAACGAATCACTAGATACAACAGCATCGGCAAGCCCTAATGATTTAGCCACCTTCGCTGGGTAGGCTTTACCGCTAATTAACCAATCCATAGCCGATTCAACACCGATTAAACGTGTTAAACGGACCGATCCACCCCAACCTGGGCAAATGCCTAACGTAACTTCAGGGAAACCGATTTTGGCATCTTCGGCCAGTATTCGATAATCGGCAGCAAGAGCCGTTTCTAACCCTCCACCTAACGCCACACCATTTATTGCAGCAACCGTCGGGAATGGCAATTCTTCTAGTGCGCACAGGGTGTTATGCGTCTTCCACAACCATTGTTCAATATCCGCATGCGAACGATCAAATAGCGATGAAAATTCAGTAATATCAGCTCCGGCAATGAACAAAAACTTTGCACTGGAAATGATCAACCCATTGACTTCTTCAGCATGCTCCGTCAACCAGGAAACCGCTTGCTGTAAATCATCTTGCGTGAGTTGATTAAGTTTATTAACCGATTCACCTTGCAGGTCTAGTACCAGTTCAACTAAACCATTATCAAGTGCCTGAAGGCGAACAGCATTACCCTGAAACATATAAACTCCTTTAAAATCATATAATTAATTATAATTTGTAAACATTATGATTTTTCTTAGTGAATAGCAGTGGTGAAGACCATGCCATAAATTCAGAATTTATGTATTAAATTACGCTGTGCTGCACAAAAAATAAATAGTCAAAAGTATTAACGCTCGGTCATTTCACTTTGCATTGAGCCCTAAAACAGAGAATTGTTGATAGCAAGAAGCACTAAAATAGCCATTTTCTGGGGATATCAGCTTGATAGCTCTATTTTTCTAACGACGAATAAAAACAGTACTCATGAATTAAAATTAGTGACCGCATGTGCACAAACCTGTGGGCTGAATCCATCACTTTTCATCAGACCTATCCATAAATTCACGATGCATCACATGCTTTTTACAAGGTACTCTCATATTGCAAGCTTAATGCAGCAGCCGATGTTCTATTTTCGACGCCTAATTTTTTAAAAACTTGCTCTAAGTGCTTATTCACTGTGCGAGGACTCATCGATAGGATCTGCCCTATATCGCGATTGGTTTTACCGCGAGATAACCAAAGAAGTACTTCCGCCTCACGATCGGTCAATTCAAACCTATCCCGAATACGGTTTCTAAGTCCAAGCTCATCTTCCTCTACTAGTTTGAGCAAATATTCACCAGGAAGACCCAAACCTAAGAATCGTATTTGTATAGGGTTGCTATAGGTTTTAATCGTCAAGAAACTGTGCTTTTCTGGGTCTTTAGCAAGCCATTGTTTGAGCGGACGATAAAGGCCCGTCGGTAGGCGGTCAGTATTAGATCGATCAATATCACTGATAGTAGATCCGTGAGAGTCCTCTTCATGCTGCCATGTATCTAATAAATCTCTGGCGCTCTGTGTACACCACATTAGGGACCCTAACCGATTACAAGCCAGCGCCGCTTGCCCCAAACCGTCCAGTGCTGTTCTTGCACTGCGCGTCAATCTGGAGTTATTTAAATGTACCCTGATTCGAACAAGCAATTCTTCTAATTTAATAGGCTTATTAACATAATCCACTCCACCGGCTTCGAAGGCACGAACAACATGTTCCGTTTCGCTTAACCCGGTCATAAAAATAATAGGAATATCCATTAGATCGGAATTGGCTTTAAACGCCAAGCAGGTATCAAAGCCGTCCATATGGGGCATGATCGCGTCCATTAACACGACATCAGGTTGGATTTTTTCAGCAATAGAGACAGCTTGAACACCGTCCATTGCCACTAACACCGTATAATTTTCCATTACTAAAGCGGTATTCAACATCCCGAGCGACTCCGCTGAGTCATCAACGATCAGGATCACGCCATTAGCTTGTAACATGGAAATTTCTGCCCCGTTTGTTATTAAGTTTACTCAATCGGATACCTTTTTCTCAGCTATCGGTCTACATAGGTTAATTAACTCTGCAAATTGAAACCTCGTAATAAAACCACGCAATGTTACTACTTGCGGATAGGCCGGGTGCTGCCGCTCTATTTGCTTAAGTAACTGATCAAGCCCTTGTAAGAACCCTATTTCAGCCATTGAAATAAGCTCTGATGCTTGATCGGGCGTAACCACATCATCCTCAATGGTATTCTGGTTCAGGATAATCCTTTGCTTTATCGGAGCTTTAGCTGCTTCATAGCGCCACGTCAGCTTTAAGGATTGTGCTATGCTGGATAGCAATAAACTATCTTTCATGGGTTTCGTAAGATAGGCGGCGTAACCCAGAGCCGCATTATCCATTTCTGATAATTGACGTTCGGCGGCATTGGCCGACACCATAATCACGGGCTGTTTCATTCCTATTTGCCGTAACTTAGTCAGTAACTCCCAGCCTGTCATACCGGGCATTGATATATCGAGCAAGAAAAGGTCAGGCGCTGTCGCTTCTAATGTCGTTAGGCACCCCTGTGCATTAGTGGCTTCTAATACAACAAAGCCTAAAGGCGAAAGAATTTCGCTCACTAGGCCTCTATGCGTCGCATCGTCATCGACAACCATCACGGTTTTTTGAACCCCTTCGTAAGACTCTATACGGCGCTCTACTGGCTTTTTATGGATGTGTGCTTTATCGACCCGTGAGAGCATCAGCGAAAGCCTGAACTGGCTCCCTTCCTTTGGAACAGATTCTACCGACAAATCCCCACCCATAATGTCCGTTAGCAACCGCGATATGGTAAGGCCTAATCCAGTACCCGAAATTTGTGGAATACCGGGTTTACGAATGCGTTCAAAGGGCTTAAAGATCACTTCTTGGTCGTCTTTTTCGATTCCCACACCCGTATCTTTAATCAAAAATTCTGCTACTTGATTTCGGTATCGAACGCTAAAAGTCACACCACCCTGTTCGGTATACTTAACAGCATTCGATAAAAGGTTAATAAGAATTTGGCGTACATGCTTTTCATCAGCTATCACAACTTCAGGTAAAACAGTGGTTTCGACATACGAGAATTCGATCCCTTTTTCATGAGCCTGCACGCTAAACATCTCTACTAGCTCTGACATTAGCTCTTTCAGCAGCACTTGATCTCTACTTAACTCAAGCCTCCCCGCTTCAATTCGGGAGATATCTAGCAAGCCTTCGATGAGGTCTTCCAAATGTTCACCGCTTCGACGAATCAACCCGACTTTACTCATATATTCAGTCGGAAAGTTACGATCCCGTTCCAACAACTGTGCATAGCCAAGGAGCGAATTAAGCGGAGTGCGCAACTCATGACTAATGCCAGTAAGGTAGCGACTCTTTGCTTGATTAGCCGAATCGGCTTGCTCTTTAGCTCGTTGCAACGCTCGGTCAGTTTCTTCGTGCGCCGCTATTTCTTTACTCAGTAACGCGGTTTGGCGCTGTGATTCTTCTAAGGCGAGCTGCTGACTATCTTTAGCCAGTACAAACAACCAAATGAGCACACCATTAATAATCAGCAGTAATAGAAAGACTTGTAATAGTGTTGTATATACCGCCTCCCGAACAACATTATCGTCCAGCGGAAACTGCATAAACACTAGCCAAAACAAACTACCAATAATGGTCGCGATCAAAAATAATAAGCCACTAAACTGTAAAATACGTGAGTCCGAACGGGCCGCCATTCTAGACGGTAAAAAGAACACAACTAATCGACTCAATTGATCACTAAAGCGCGCTCCTTCTTTGCATTGATCATGGCAACGCGCATCCAAGGTACAACATAAAGAACAAATAACACCGCCGTTTACTGGGCACTGCGTTAAATCCTCTATCTCGTACTTGTTCTCGCAAATAATGCAATCGCCCTTTTTTTCACTCGTTGGCTCCATCATCGACGAGCGGGCAATGTAGTAATTCCCTTGGGTAATGAACGCAATAATAGGTGATATAACAAACGCAGAAACTAGCGCTATATAGGGTGAAAACGCTTTAGCTATCGGCCCAAAAACACCTAAATAGCACACCACTCCCAATACCGACGCAATCAGCATCGCCCCAAACCCAACAGGGTTAACGTCGTAGAGATGGGCACGCTTAAATTCGATATGTTTAGGGCTATAACCCAGTGGCTTATTTACAATAAGATCAGCAACCAACGCACCTACCCAAGCGACAACGACATTCGAATAAATACCTAAAATTTGTTCGAGTGCATCGTAAATCCCTAACTCCATAATGAGTAAAGCAATGATCACATTAAACACTAACCAAACAACCCGGCCTGGGTGGCTATGACTCAAGCGAGAGAAAAAGTTAGACCACGCTAGCGAACCGGCATAAGCATTAGTTACATTAATTTTAAGTTGAGAGATGATGACAAATATCCCTGCCAATGCCAGCGTTGCTTGTGGGGATTGTCCAAGGTACGAAAAAGCGATTAGGTACATCTGCATAGGGTCATCAGCGACCTCAACGTTAACCCCATGATTGATTGCCAACACCGCTAAAAATGAGCCTGCTACTATTTTTATAATGCCAGGGATGACCCAACCCGGTCCGGATAGCAGCATAGCCAACCACCAGCGTACCCGTGTTTTTTCTGTTCTCTCAGGTAAGAAACGCAAAAAGTCGACTTGTTCGCCAATTTGCGCCATCAGTGCAAACAAAATTCCTGATGCTGCACCAAAATACAGCACATTAAACCCCATATCGGCTTGATCACTATCTCCTTGGGGCGGATAGTGAGTCCAATCATCTATAACAGATAGCTCGTGTTTCAAAATAAAAATGAAAGGCAGTAGTTGCAGCACAATCCATACTGGCTGAGTCCATAGCTGGAACCGACTTATAAAGGTAATCCCATGCGTTACCAATGGAATCACCACCAAGGCACAAATCACATACGCAATACTCAAAGGAATATCGAACAGAATTTCCAACGCAGATGCCATAATGGCCGCTTCTAGCGCAAAAAATATAAAGGTAAAGGACGCGTAGATTAACGACGTAATCGTCGAGCCTATATAGCCAAACCCAGCGCCGCGTGTCAGCAAATCAATATCTACGCCATACCGTGCCGCGTAATAGCTGATGGGGAGGCCGGTTAAAAATATAATGGTACATACCACCAAAATAGCCGCTAACGCGTTATCAAAACCGTAGTTAAGTGTCAGCGATCCACCAATCGCTTCGAGAGCTAAAAAAGAAATCGCGCCCAGTGCCGTATTAGACACTCGGGCCGCAGACCAGCGTCGCGCATCTTTTGCTGTAAAACGAAGTGCATAATCCTCTAATGTTTGGTTAGCAACCCAACGATTGTAGCTACGTTTCGTTCTTACCGTTTTATCTTGCGCCAAACTGCGCTCCTATTCTCGGTACTCTGAAATGAGTGAAAGCATGCCGTGATTATTTTTGTTCGTAAAAACAGACAAATACGCAGCAATTTTCACACCAGCCAACCTATAGCTACTTACCACAGCCCACTCGTAGCTTTATTTAGATCAAGACAATACGGGACTGACCTCGCCACAGGTATGCGTCAAATGACGTAGTCGCCTGGTGCAATTCACGAATACCTCTGAACAAAAAAAATCAGCACTCTAGACCCATTCCAAGCACGACTTACTTTCATTGACTGTACAGAGGGTTCTATCATGCGAAAGCAACGTAAAGACATCTCCAAAAATGGACAGCTACGACGCAGCGTCATCAAAGGATTAATGGCACTGCCAGCCGCTATCATGCTATCCAATATGGCATGGGCGGCTGATGCGAATACCACCGGTCTAGCCGTGACAGACGAGACCGTTAAAGTGGGGATTCTTCACTCAGTTACGGGGACGATGGCGATTAGTGAAACCGGTTCTGTACAAGCTGAGAAGTTGGCGATTGAGCAAATAAACGCCATGGGGGGTGTACTGGGACGCCAGATTGAATTTATCCAAGAAGACGGCGCTAGTGATTGGCCAACCTTTGCTGAAAAATCCAAAAAGCTATTAGTAAGCGATAAAGTCGCGGCTGTATTTGGCTGTTGGACATCGGCATCCCGTAAAGCGGTGTTACCGGTATTCGAACAGTATAACGGTATGCTGTACTACCCTACGTTCTATGAAGGATTAGAACAGTCGCCTAACGTTATTTATACGGGCCAAGAAGCAACTCAACAAATTCTAGAAGGTATTGACTGGGCATCTAGAACCAAAGGCGCTAAGTCGTTCTATCTACTCGGTTCTGATTACATCTGGCCACGTACCTCTAACAAAATCGCTCGTAAACATATCGAAAAACTGGGGCTAAAAACAGTCGGCGAAGAGTATTACCCTCTGGGTCATACGCAGTTCAACTCCGTGATCAACAAAATCAAACTGAAAAAGCCTGATGTTGTATTCATCTCCGTTGTGGGTGGCTCTAACGTTGCTTTCTACAAGCAGCTAAAAGCAGCCGGTATCGATATGACGAAAGAGAAACCGTTGTTCCTCACCATTTCGGTAACTGAAGATGAAATATTAGGGATCGGTGGTGAAAACATCGATGGTATCTATGCGTCAATGAAGTACTTCCAAAGCTTACCGAACGAGAACAACCAAGCGTTTGTTAAAGCCTTTAAAGAGCGTTGGGGCGATGACATCGTTATCGGTGACGTAACCCAAGCGGCTTACCTTGGTCCGTGGCTATGGAAAGCAGCGGTAGAAAAAGCCGGCTCATTTGATATTGATAAGGTGAAAGCCGCTTCACCGGGTATCGAACTCACAACCGCTCCAGAAGGTTATGTCCGCGTACATGACAACCACCACTTGTGGTCAAAAACACGCATCGGTGTTGCTGAGCCAGACGGCCAGTACAAAGTGGTTTACGAAAGCCCAGAGCTAATCGAACCAAACCCATTCCCTGCTGGCTACCAGTAAGCATTATAGCAGCCCTTCTTGATCAGTTAGTGAGTCAAATACTGATCAAGAAAGGACCGCACTCTGCCTTCTTTTTTGACTTATTTCCTTTTTAACCGTTAGTGGAGTACGCCATCATGTTTGCTGAATACTCACTATCAGAGCTAGGCGCTATCTTTGCGATGCAAGGATTTGCAGGCCTCAGTCTCTTTTCAATTTTTGTATTGATGGCACTGGGATTAGCCATCATTTTCGGACAAATGGGCGTGATCAACATGGCTCATGGCGAGTTCATGATCCTTGGCGCATACATGACCTACCTTACATCCCAGGTATTCGAAAATTATCTACCCAGCCTCTACGGCAGCTACTTCATCATCGCCATGGTCATTGCCTTCTTTGCCTCGGGTGCTTTAGGGGCTTTGGTCGAATGGGCCATTATTAAACGGTTGTACCACCGACCGCTAGATACTCTACTCGCCACCTGGGGTTTGAGCCTTATTTTACAGCAGTGCTACCGATCCATTTTTGGTGCACGCGAAGTGGGTGTTACGCTGCCTGATTGGTTGATGGGTTCTTTTGCTGTCACTGACATGATCGAAATTCCAATCAATGGCGTCTTTGTCATGATTCTTACTCTACTCATCGCCTTTGCACTCTACCTACTCATGTATCGCTCTAATTGGGGCGGACAAGTCCGTGCTGTTGTACAAAATCGACCCATGGCTGGCGCTGTCGGTATCAATACCGAGAAAGTTGACCGCATGACCTTCGCATTAGGTTGCGGTATTGCAGGCGTTGCAGGCAGTGCGTTTACCATGATCGGCTCAACAGGCCCGACCTCTGGCCAACTCTATATCGTCGATACCTTTTTAGTCGTGGTATTTGGCGGCGCCGCTAGCTTACTGGGCACAATTGCTTCTGCTTTTACCATTTCACAAGCGCAATCCACGATGGAGTTCTTCCTCAGTGGCTCAATGGCCAAAGTACTTACCCTCTTGTTCGTTGTTGGCATCTTGATGATCCGTCCACAAGGCCTATTCGCCATGAAGATACGTAAATAAGGAGCTATCTATGACGACTTCATCCAGCACGCATTCATTTTTTCAAAAAAAGGACGTTCTCCACTACGGATTATTAGCCCTACTGTTGATTGTCATTCTTCCTTTATCAATGGATATCTTCCGGCTCAACTTAGTCGGTAAATACCTCACCTACGCCTTTGTCGCCGTTAGCTTAGTACTCTGCTGGGGTTATGGCGGTATATTAAGCTTAGGCCAAGGCGTGTTTTTTGGGTTAGGTGGCTATGCAATGGCCATGTATCTAAAAATTGAAGCCTCATCCCCTGAAGCAACAGCCATCCAATCGACGCCAGGTATCCCTGACTTTATGGACTGGAACCAACTCACCGAACTGCCTTGGTTTTGGGAGCCCTTCCACTCGCTAGGTTTTACCGTATTAGCCATCTTATTTGTCGCACCGTTGTTTGCTTATGTGATCGCTGTGGCTATGTTCAAACGCCGCGTGGGCGGGGTCTACTTTGCGATCATCACACAAGCGATCGCCGCCATCATCACTATCCTCATTATCGGTCAGCAGGGCTATACAGGTGGAGTTAACGGTATAACGGATCTACGCACACTGGCCGGTTGGGATATCCGCTCTGATTACGCGAAATACGTCCTCTACTTTCTCTGTGTGGGCTGCTTGTTTGCTGTGCTACTGCTGTCTCAATTTGTGATGAAAAGTAAGTTGGGGCGCCTTTTAGTGGCAATTCGTGACCGTGAAGACCGCGTGCGTTTTTCTGGCTACGACGTGTCCAACTTCAAGATATTCATCTTCTGCTTTGCCGCGATGCTGTCAGCCGTCGGCGGTGCCATGTTCACATTACAAGTGGGCTTTATGTCACCTACCTTGGTCGGCATAGTCCCTTCCATTGAAATGGTGATCTTTTGCGCGGTAGGCGGTCGTCTCTCCTTGATCGGTGCAGTTTATGGAACCTTACTGGTCAACGCGGCAAAAACAACGATGTCAGAAGCCTTTCCAGAACTGTGGCTGTTTGCGATGGGTGCTTTGTTTATCGGTGTAGTTCTGGCGTTCCCAAATGGTTTAGCGGGTGTGTATATCACATTAAAAGAGAAGCTATTCTCCACACTCAGCTCATCCGAGTCTAAAACCAAACCTCCAGTTGACAAGCCCGCTGCGGAATCAAAAGCCGCTATCCCTAACGCCAGCCCAGCTAACCCATCTTGAGGACCGATATCATGCCTAATAAAGATTTTGTTCTCTCAGTAGAAGGCCTCACCGTTTCATTCGATGGCTTCAAAGCGGTAGACGACCTCTCATTCTATGTTGATGAAGGTGAAATACGCGTCATTATCGGACCTAATGGGGCAGGTAAAACGACGGTGTTGGATCTCATCTGCGGACGAACGAAAGCAACTGATGGCTCGATCAAGTTTCGCGATCAAGAGTTTACCCGCATGAAAGAACACGAAATTGTTCATGCTGGCGTCGGCCGGAAATTCCAAACCCCGTCGATTTATGAAGATTTGACTGTCTTCGAGAACCTCGAACTTTCCTATCCAAAAGGTCACGGCGTATTTGGTGCTTTGATGTTCAAGCGCGATGCAGCTGTTATCAACTCAGTACACGAAATCGCTGAAATGATCTTTTTAAAAGATCATCTATACCAACGCGCAGACCTGCTTAGCCACGGACAAAAGCAATGGTTAGAAATAGGCATGTTACTCATCCAAGACCCCGCCCTCCTCATGCTAGATGAACCCGTAGCGGGCATGTCTATTGCCGAACGCAAGCTAACCGCCGAGCTGCTCAATCGTATTACTCAAGATCGGTCTGTACTGGTGATCGAGCACGATATGCAATTTGTAGAAGACATTGCTCACCGTGTCACCGTTTTGCACCAAGGAAAACTACTGTCCGAAGGCTCATTAGAGCATGTCAAAAACGACCCGAAAGTCGTTGAAGTGTATCTAGGCCATTAAGGAGACGAGCATGCTAACTGTTAATAATTACGATGTAGCTTACGGCCAAAGTAAGGTCATCAACAACATGAATCTCACCATTGGTAGCAACGAAATAGTCGCCGTACTAGGCCGCAACGGTATGGGTAAAACCACACTGATGAAATCCTTAATAGGTATGATCCCTTCGGCTGGCGGCAGTGTGGCACTTAAAGAGACTGAAATCAGTGGTATGAAAAGCTACCAGCGTGTTGCTTCAGGTGTTGGCTTTGTACCCCAAGGACGGATGATTTTCTCAACCATGACCGTTGAAGAGAATATCCGCACCGGCCTAACTTCAACAAAAAGTAACAGCATCCCTGAGCACCTTTACGAATTGTTTCCTGTACTCAAAGAGATGAAAGACCGCCGAGGCGGCAACCTCTCTGGCGGCCAACAACAACAGCTAGCGATTGCTCGTGCGCTTGCCAGTAATCCATCGCTGCTATTACTCGACGAACCCACGGAAGGAATCCAACCCTCAATCATTCGCGAGATGGCGAGAACACTTCGACAGATTCGCGATGAACATGGCCTAGCCATTTTAGTTTCAGAGCAAGTCCTGAGCTTTGCGATGGATGTCGCCGACCGAATATTGGTTATCGAAAAAGGCAACATCGTGCACGACGTACCCTGCTCTGATGCTGACCCCGACACCATTGCACGTTACCTATCCGTTTAAAAACTATTGGCTTAAACACTATCTGTTTACAGGAGATGACCTATGCGACACGGTGATATTTCAAGCAGCCCAGATACCGTCGGTGTAGCCGTCGTTAACTACAAAATGCCACGCCTTCACACCAAAGCCCAAGTATTGGCTAACGCCGAACAGATCGCCGATATGATCATAGGCATCAAGCAGGGCTTACCGGGTATGGACCTAATCGTATTTCCTGAATACAGCACCATGGGAATCATGTACGACAAAGATGAAATGATGGCCACTGCCGCCACTATCCCGGGTGAAGAAACCGCTATTTTTTCCGCTGCCTGCAAAAAAGCCAATACATGGGGCGTGTTTTCACTCACCGGGGAGCAGCACGAAGACCATCCTCATAAATCCCCCTACAACACCTTAGTCTTGATCAATAACGAAGGTGAAATCGTCCAGAAATACCGTAAATGTATTCCTTGGTGCCCGATCGAAGGCTGGTACCCGGGCGATCGTACCTATGTCACTACGGGTCCTAAAGGCATGAAGATCAGCCTGATTATCTGTGATGACGGTAACTACCCCGAAATATGGCGCGATTGTGCGATGCGAGGTGCCGAACTGATTGTCCGTTGCCAAGGCTACATGTACCCCGCCAAAGAACAGCAAGTCATGATGTCTAAAACCATGGCATGGGCTAACAACTGTTATGTCGCCGTAGCGAATGCGGCCGGTTTCGATGGCGTGTATTCCTACTTTGGCCATTCGGCGATTATCGGCTTTGATGGACGAACACTCGGCGAATGTGGCGAAGAAGATATGGGCATTCAATATGCACAATTATCGATCTCGCAAATTCGCGATGCACGCGCTAACGACCAATCCCAAAACCACTTATTCAAACTTCTACATCGCGGTTATACCGGCGTACACAACTCGGGGGATGGCGACAAAGGCATTGCAGACTGCCCATTTGAGTTTTACCGCACATGGGTAATGGATGCCGAAAAAGCGCAATCCGATGTAGAAGCCATGACGCGCGACACGATTGGCGTAGCAGACTGCCCCGTCGGCAACCTTCCAGCTAAAGCCTCCGAAAAAGAGATGGGGTAACTCGCATGTATCAGGCTAATACGCTGAATCAGCAGGGTTAATAAGAGGAATTGGGATGCCATTTATTACTGATCGACTCAACCATCAAGCACAACCAACTCGCGCTCCATTGGCACAAAGCCACGCAGCGAAAAGCCAGCCGCTACGCTCGCGATTTGCGTTTGACCCCGATGAGATCAAGACCTTGTTGTTGCACCATATTGCAGGCCAACGCAAGGTTATCGAATCCCTCTATCAGCAACTCAAAGTCATAAAAGCGGATTTAGTCGATGGCGACCGACCACTCTACGTCGCGCTATTTATAGGTGATACCGGTGTGGGTAAAACCGAAATCGTACGTTTATTGGCGCAAGCGATTCATGGTGATAACAATCAATTTTGCCGCATCGATATGAATACGCTCTCACAGAGCCATTACAGCGCAGCGATAACCGGAGCCCCTCCAGGCTATGTGGGTAGCAAGGAAGGCACCAGCTTATTTGACCACGAAAAAATCGCAGGCACAGCCAGCCGCCCGGGCATAGTATTGTTCGATGAAATAGAAAAAGCCAGTACGGATGTCGCTCGCAGCTTAATGAATATTCTGGATACGGGGCATTTACGCCTAGCGTCAGGGAATCATCAACTCGACTTCTGTAATAGCCTGATTTTTATGACCAGCAACATTGGCTCACGCTCATGGGCCAGTACACAGCGGCGCGCCGGAAAAATGGGTTTTCTACGACGCTTCATATTCCATAGCCCATTCCAGCCTAACCGCGACAACGTTATTCATGATGCATTACATGCACATTTCGATCCTGAATTTTTAAACCGCATTGACCGCATTGCGTTGTTTGAACCCCTAAGTATTGAGCACTTAGACACCTTGATTGCCTTAGAAACTGATTTAGCAAACGCACGATTACGCCGAAAGAACGTCTTGATTGAGCTGGACCAAACCGCAACCGCGTTCATTCGCCAACATGGTTTTGATCCCTTGTTTGGTGCTCGCTCAATCAAACGCCGATACCGCGAACTGGTCATTATCCCATTGGCCGAAGTCATGATTACCCATCCACCCTACCCATCAAGCGCAACTGTTTACTTAGGTAAAGCTAATGGAGAACGCCTGAGCTTTGAACTAACACCCATTACCGAGGCGACATCAGCTAAATCGCCTTCTCAATTACCACCACAACACGATTTATAAAGAAGCCAAAATGACTTCGTAAGGAGAAAGAAGATGACTGATACCATTATTAAAATCGACCTGAACAAATCCGCTTACGAGCATGACAACGTGCATAACCGGTGGCACCCAGATATACCGATGGTTGCTACCGTTAAGCCAGGTGATGATTTCATTGTAGAATGCTTCGACTGGACAGGCGGGCAAATCGAAAACAACGATGATGCTTCCGATGTACGTGATGTAGATTTAACCCAGGTGCATTTTTTATCAGGCCCAATCTCTGTAGAAGGTGCAGAGCCTGGCGATTTACTGGAAGTAGATATACTCGATATTGGCGCGTTTGCCGAGCAACAATGGGGCTTTAACGGCTTTTTCTCCAAGAAAAACGGGGGTGGCTTCCTCGACAATCACTTCCCAGAAGCCCAAAAGTCGATTTGGGATTTTAACGGCATGTTTACTAAATCTCGCCATGTACCCGGTGTCGAATTTGCTGGCATCCTCCACCCCGGTTTAATCGGCTGCCTACCCTCTAAAGATATGTTAGAGATGTGGAACACCCGCGAGAAAGAACTCTTCGATACCGATCCAGAACGCGAACCCGCGTTAGCGTGCCTACCCTTTGCCGAAACGGCCCACATGGGACGCATGAAAGGTGAGGATAAAGCCAAAGCCGCCGGTGAAGGCGCACGCACGGTGCCTCCTCGTGAACACGGTGGCAACTGCGATATTAAAGACCTAACACGCGGCGCTAAAGTCTACTTCCCCGTGTATGTTGACGGCGCAGGGCTGTCGGTAGGCGACCTTCACTTTAGCCAAGGTGATGGCGAAATCACCTTCTGTGGTGCTATCGAAATGGCCGGTTGGATACACATGCGCGTTAACTTAATCAAAGATGGCATGAAAAAGTACGACGTTAAAAACCCTATTTTTAAACCAAGCCCAATGGTGCCAAAATACGATGATTATCTCATCTTTGAGGGTATCTCCGTCGATGAAGAGGGCAAACAGCATTACCTCGACACCAGCGTGGCTTACCGTCAAGCCTGCCTTAATGCGATCAACTACCTCACAAAGTTTGGCTACTCACCTGCGCAAGGCTACGCCATCCTCGGCTGTGCCCCGGTTCAAGGTCATATTAGCGGCGTAGTGGATATCCCAAATTCCTGCGCAACCTTATGGCTACCGACGGATATCTTCGAATTCGACATCAAGCCAAACAGCGATGGGCCTATTAAACATCTCGATGGTAGCATCGACATACCGTTAGCGCCGGATAAAAAGTAACGAAAGCGAGTTAAACGAGTCAGCGGCAACGGGTAAATCGGTTGCCGCTGAAGCTGACTAGGAGATCACCATGCCAATGTACGAATATAAATGCGCCAACCACGGTGTGTTTGAAGAACTAGCCACCATGGCAGATTACGACCAGCCCTGTGCCTGCCCTCAATGTGGCCAAACCTCTGCACGCGTAATAACACTACCCCCTGAGTTTTTGAACATGCTCAAGGAAAAACGAGAAGCCATCGAGCGCAACGAAAAAGCCCAACACGCGCCAGAAATCATGACCATGGCCCAGCACACAGAGAAAAAAGCGGAAGAAGCCGCAAGGCACGCACATAAACACGGCAGCAACTGCGGATGCCAACCCAAAAAGAAAAGTAACCTCTTTTACACCGCCGATGGCAACAAGATGTTCCCATCCATGCGACCTTGGATGATTAGCCACTAAAGTAATCAAAGTGATCTTCAGAGTGTGTTTTGTAAAGTAAAACTGAAAGCTGGATTGTGGGGATGCAATCGAAATACCGCTTTTGACCAGCTATCCGTTCGAACACGTATAGCTGGTTTTCAACTACCACCAGTGCCCTATTTTCAATATTGTTTGCCATACTTTTCCTAAAAAATCAGGAAATAATTCTGGAACAACCAGAGCGATAATCGCAAAGATTCCCAAAACAGCCCAAAAACCCGTTGAACCAAGAAATGCCCCGTTTGGGCCCCACACGGCTAATTTTGTATTTGTGAAAAACCAAATAAACCCCGCCGTCGGAACCGCAAAAACCATCCCTACCACAAAACTCATTAATCGATCTTGCACGGTATAGCGTTCCAAGTTCATATAAGCAATTCCATTTTTGATACGATATTTAAGTATATTCCGCGAATTCAACTACCAAGTGCACCACTCTCTATTTAAGCAGCCCGGCTCATTTCTTTAAACACTACGGCTGGCTGCTTGAACCCAAGACACTTTCTTGGTCTTAAATTGATTTCTCGCTC
>Ga0115007_10000079_pt1 | contig 52828 bp, 49 predicted proteins | sample ArcOceMetagenome_2_FD_87166 | JGI IMG/M metagenome (GOLD analysis project Ga0115007, IMG submission 87166) | Marine eukaryotic phytoplankton communities from Arctic Ocean - Arctic Ocean ARC135M Metagenome | ecosystem: Environmental > Aquatic > Marine > Oceanic | place: Arctic Ocean | collected...
ATCTACAGAAACTGTAAATCCTGTTTCCATGGGGTCCGTATTATTATTTACCATCATACCTAATTCTAGCTCCGCACAACGTCTCTCTGTCAATGGTGCACAAATTAATCCACGGCCGTGTGTTGCCATAAAGTTAATCATTTCTGGAGTTGCCTTTTCGGCAGCCGCTAAAAAGTCCCCTTCATTTTCTCTGTTTTCATCATCCACAACAATGATTATTTTTCCATTTCTTACATCTTCAATTGCGGCTGCAATATCATTGAGTTGTGTTTTATTACTATTCGATAAAGCGGTCATATTTTTATTGGTCGATTTTAGACTTAAATTTTATAAATAAATTTTTAATAGGAAGTATGATTGCATCAATATTGAACAATCCCTTATCTTTTGTTGCTCTTCGCGTTAAGAAAATTCCAAAAGGAATCATCACCATTGCAGAGATCCAGGAACCCAGCATTGCTGTTATGGAACTTTCTTCAGCTAAATTTTTCCCCATTGTATTTCCGAAAAAATAGGTAACATAGATAGCAATTGCTAATATCATTGGCAATCCAAAACCACCTTTCCTGATAATGGACCCCAAAGGAGCGCCTATAAAAAACAATATTAGACAGGAAAAAGATAACGCAATTCTTCCATAGTATTCAGAATCAAAAAAGTTCAGCGTTTTTCGCTTCCACTTGATACTTTTCAAGTTATTTTTAACATTAGCCAGTGCACTATTCATTTTTACTTTGGCATTGTTTAGAATTCCTATTTTATCGTTTATAGTAAAATTAGAAAGAATACTGGTTGCATCGAGGTCAGCAATCCTAAGCGAATCTGGATACGGGTGTAATTCTTTGGCATTAGATATCGCCGAAATACTTTTAGCTCGAGACACCAATAAATCATTATACGAAGTTTTTAAAATTGGAATTGTATCGTTTAATTGTTCCAACTTAAGCATCTTATAACTGTTTTTAAAACGCTCTTCATCCAATGCTCCATCACCAACAAGGTCTGAAATATCAATATTAAATTCATACTCTTTAAATGTTGCTTGTGATGCAGGCATATTTTTCTTCTTTGAAAAAGACCGTGTTGTTTTCGTGTGGTCTTCATAGTAATAGCCATCATACAGTATAAATGTCATGTACCTACTACCTTCTTCGGAAATGATTTTCCCCCGTTCGGCAGTAATTACCTTTTGATTCCCTTTTCTAGAGCTCAAATCATAAATTAAAACGTTTTTTAATAGATTCTTTTCTTCTCCATATTTTTCATCAAACTTAATTTGATAATTTGGTATTTCACTATTAAAACTTCCAGGTATCAAAGCCAAAGCCGGCTTTTTCTTTTTAATATTATAATATAAATTCTGTTGTTTTAAAATCGCATACGGGAAGATATTATTTAAAAATAAAAAGTTAATGCCGCTTAATAGAAGCGTTAAAAAAATAAGAGGCCTTACCAACCGTTGCAAAGAGATCCCAGAGGATTTTGCTGCAGCAAACTCATAGTTTTCTCCAAGACTTCCCAAGGCCATAATAGAGGAAAGTAAAACAGCAATAGGCAAAGCCTGAGGCACAATACTAAGGGAGGTATAATACAAAAATTTTAGAATAAAGGAAAAGCTAATTCCTTTGCCTGCTATATTTTCAAAAGTCTGCCAGAGTAACTGCATTACTAAGACAAATAAGACAATTAAAAAGGTAGCCAAAAATGGAGCTAGAAACGTTTTTAAGATATACTTATCTAAAATTTTCATGGTTGCAAAAATAGTTTCTTAAATATCCTTATGCTACTAATTTATTGTTAATTGACAAGGTTAATCTATTATGTAATTTTTATTTACAAAGGCTGCTCTGTTAAAAGTGAAGAAATTTTCATTTAAAGTTTCGTTCATTTTGAATTGGGTAATCGTAAAGGTTGTTTTTGCAGCGTTGGCACCTGTTTGAATGAGCTTAAAAATATGATAATTATCGAGATCTATACCAAGTTCTACTTTTATGATTTCTGAAGCACTGTCAATAGGGTTTAGCGTTACAAATTGAATCTTTCTTCCTTGGATTTTTTCTATTGCTCCCATTTCTAAGGTATACCCTTCCTTATAAAAAGTTAATAATTTGGAAGGATAAATAAATCCATCATCTCCACTCAAATCATTGTTAGAAACAGAAATTTCCTTTTCATCATGATTAATCACAAACAATTTATTTCCATCAAACAAGAATTGGTTTCCTAAATAATTTAAGCGATACTTTTGATTTTGTAAATGAATAGTCCCTTCTATTGGAAGCTCATCACCCTCTTTTATTCCTGCCTCCTCATTGCTTAAGGTTTGACTAAAACCTATAAACATATTTTTATAAGCACTCATTTTTTCGGATACGGCATCCAATAGGGTATGGGCACTTTCATTATTCTGAGAAATTACAATTGATGTTAAAAAGAGACTTAAAAATAAGCTTACTGTTTTTTTCATAATATACTACTGTTTTACTTTTGTAATCAAAGGTTTACTTGTCTTTTTCATTTTCTAACAACTGGTCTAAAGCAACAAAGTCTTGCACTAAAACCTGTCTGGCCTTGCTGCCCTCAAAACCACCAACAATACCTGCAGCTTCTAACTGATCAATTAAGCGACCAGCTCTATTGTACCCTAACTTTAATTTCCGTTGCAAAAGAGAGGCAGAGCCTTGTTGGGCTGTCACTATAATTTCTGCAGCTTCTCTAAATAATTTATCTCGATCTTCAATATCGATGTCCATACTGGTTCCACTTTCGTCATCCACGTATTCCGGCAATAGGTAGGCTTCTGCATATGCTTTTTGAGAACCAATAAAGTCAGTTATTTTTTCCACTTCAGGCGTATCCACAAAAGCACATTGAATCCTGTTTATTTCATTACCTGCGGTGTATAGTAAATCTCCTCTACCAATTAATTGATCTGCACCACCAGCATCTAAGATAGTTCTAGAATCTATTTTCGAGGTTACTCTAAATGCAATTCTAGCCGGGAAATTTGCTTTAATAATTCCTGTAATTACGTTTACAGACGGCCTTTGAGTTGCCACAATTAAATGAATACCAATAGCTCTAGCGAGCTGTGCCAAACGAGCAATAGGAGTTTCTACTTCTTTACCAGCAGTCATAATTAAATCTGCGAATTCATCAATAACTAATATAATGTAAGGTAAAAACTGATGTCCATCATTTGGGTTCAATTTTCGTGCTTTAAATTTTGTATTGTATTCCTTTATGTTTCGAACCATTGCTGTTTTTAACAAATCGTAGCGGTTGTCCATTTCTATACAAAGGGAGTTTAAAGTATGCACAACTTTAGTGGTATCTGTAATAATAGCCTCTTCGACGTCTGGTAATTTTGCTAAATAATGGCGTTCAATTTTATTAAAAAGCGTTAGTTCTACCTTTTTTGGATCTACCAAAACAAACTTCACTTCGGCAGGGTGTTTTTTATATAGTAACGAGGTTAAAACAGCATTCAAACCAACAGACTTACCTTGTCCTGTCGCACCTGCCATCAATAAATGCGGCATTTTTGCCAAGTCTACTACAAAGGTTTCATTAGAGATTGTTTTACCCAATGCAATTGGAAGTTCCATTGAGGATTCTTGGAATTTCTTTGAAGAAATAACAGAATGCATGGACACCACCGTAGATTTTTTATTAGGCACTTCAATACCAATGGTCCCTTTTCCTGGGATAGGTGCAATAATTCGGATACCCAGTGCTGACAAGGACAGTGCTATATCATCCTCTAAATTTTTAATTTTAGAAATTCTAATTCCAGCTTCTGGTACTATCTCATATAAAGTAATTGTGGGGCCAACAGTGGCTTTAATTTCAGCAATACCAATTTTGTAATTTTTTAAAGTTTCAACAATTTTGTCTTTGTTTGCCTCTAATTCTTCTGGATCTATAGAAATAGTCTCATTGTATTGTTTTAATAAATTAAACGTAGGAAATTTGAAATTAGCCAATTCTAAAGTCGGATCAAATTCACCAAAATCTTTTACTAATTTATTGGATAGATTTTCAACAACACTTTTTTCTTCCGCAATTTCTTCGATATTAATTTCTACTTTCTTTTCTTCCTCATCAATCGTTTTTTTAGCGTTCTCTTGCGTGTCTTTTTCTTCAACCCTAAGTGTTATCTCTTGATTTTTTGTATTCACATCAGAGTGCTTAGTAATCGTAGGTTTTAAATCGATTACAGATTTTTCAAATTCAGACTGTTCTTTTTTATCAGAGGATAAAGAAATGGTCTCTGAAACTCCTTCGTTTGTATTTATCCCGGAGTTATTTGCTATTGCTTCGATATTTTTCTTTTCTACAGCTGTTCTTTTCTCTTTTATCGAATTAATTAACAAATCAAACGTAACTTTATAGCGTACAATAATATATGCTAAAAAAAAGAAAATAAGCACGATTGTAAGTCCTGTTGTCCCAATAAAATCAATTAAATAATCATTTATTTCAAAACCGATAACTCCAGAAAAAAGACCATATTTTTTAGGTAAAAACCCAAATGTTACCGAAAATAAAACCATTGCGATTAAACCATAGTTCCAGGAAACAATGATTTTAGACAACTTTCTTTTAAATAAAATACAGAGTCCACTTATAAAAAGTTGAAAAACAAGAATAAAACTCGCAATTCCAAATCCTCTGTAAATAAAAAAATGACTTAAATTAGCCCCAAACTTACCAAGTAAGTTATTGCTTTTTACAGCTCTATTTGTAAGGTGATGTATTGTACTTTGATCTTCTGAACCTTTAAAAAAGAAAGAAAGAAAAGCAATACATAAGAAAAAAGAAAACGACATTAAAAAAATCCCGAAAATTGTCTGTGCCTGTTTAGATTTTAAAAAAGCGAAAATACTTGGCTTTTTTTCTAGTGTTTCAGCTATCGTTTTTGTGTTCGTCTCTCTTTTAGCCATGGCCATTTATTGTGTTAAGTATCCTAATTAGTTGCTAAAATAGTAAATTGATTTTTGGAAAATAGATGAATCCAGCAACAATTAAAGAGGTGATTCCCGCAAAAGTGGGGGCTCCAGCAGCAATGTCTTTTATAAAACCTATTTTCTCATGATAATCAGGATGTACAAAATCTGCAATTTTTTCCACAGCGGTATTTAATGATTCCGCAACTAAAACCATTCCTATAACTAGAAATTGAAGCATCCATTCTATATTAGAAATGTTAAAAAAACAACCTAAAACAGTAATTATAATTGCCATAATAACTTGTGCCTTAATACTATCCTCTGTAGTTAAAAGTAGCCAAGCTCCTTTAAAAGCAAACTTTAAACTCCGTATTCTTCCTCTAACAAAACTATCCTCTGCGTTTTTCATACCACTAGATTACTTTTAATGCTGCTTTATAGTTTGGCTCATCCGCAATTTCAGAAACTTGTTCGGCATATGCAATTGTTCCCTTTTCATCAATAATAATAACAGCTCTAGAATGCAAATAGGCGAGGGGTCCATCTGTAATTTCTAGCTCATATGCTTTTCCAAAATTACCAGTCGTAAAATCAGATAGCATTTCAACGTTTGCAATTCCTTCTGCGCCACAAAAACGGGCCTGGGCAAAAGGTAAGTCCTTAGACACGCATAAAACAACCGTATTCTTTAATTGTGCAGCATGCTTATTAAATTCTCTTACAGATGCAGCACACGTTCCGGTATCTATGGAAGGAAAAATATTTAAAATTATCTTTTTTCCTAGAAAGTCAGTCAGAGATTTTATTTCAAGATTTACCGTTTTTAGCGAGAAATTAGCTGCTTTTGCACCTACTTCTGGCAAAGAGCCTATTGTATTTATTGCATTTCCTTTTAAAGTTATATTTGCCATAGTCTTTTGTTTTTTTATTTCTCAAAAGTAATTGTTTTTATTCAAAAAGTTAAATGAAAAAGGGAGAACTTCAAACTTATAATTATGAGTTTATTACCTACCTTCGCAAACGGGAAAAAAGGATTTTAAATTGAATATTACTCGGTATACATCAGAATTTAAATACAATTGGAAACTAGCAGCACCCGTTATGTTGGGAATGTTAGGACATACATTTGTGAGTTTTGTTGATAATATTATGGTCGGTCAATTAGGAACTGCAGAATTGGCAGCTGTTTCTTTAGGAAATAGTTTTATGTTCATTGCCATGTCCATTGGTATTGGCTTCTCAACAGCCATCACTTCTTTAATTGCTGAAGCTGACGCATCTGAAAATTTAGCACAAGCAAGATCCACTTATAAAAGCGGTTTATTTCTGTGCAGTACCTTAGGTGTTTTATTGTTTATTGGTGTTTATTTTTCTCATCCGCTCATGTATCTAATGAAACAACCAGCTGAAGTAGTTGCATTGGCAATTCCATATTTAAAATTAGTAGCATTCTCTTTAATTCCTTTGGTTGTTTTTGAAGCGATAAAGCAATGTAGCGACGGGATGTCTATGACCAAGTATCCAATGTATGCCACTTTATTGGCAAATATTATAAATGTGATTTTAAATTATATCCTTATTTTTGGTAAGTTTGGGTTTCCAGAATTCGGTATTGTTGGCGCCGCCTATGGTACTTTAGTTTCTAGAATTATTATGGTTGTTTATCTGTGGTCTTTGCTACGGTATAAAGAACATTCGGCACAGGTTGTCAAAAACATAAAATTCTTTATTTTAGATCTTCCAAAAATGAGAAAAATTATAAATCTCGGTTCTTTGACGGCCATGCAAATGTTTTTTGAGGTTGCTATTTTTACTGCCGCTATTTGGTTGAGTGGTTTGTTGGGTAAAAACCCACAAGCAGCAAATCAAATTGCGCTTAACCTTTCTTCTATGACTTTTATGGTAGCGATGGGTTTAAGTGTGGCTGCTACCATTAGAGTTGGAAATCAAAAAGGATTACAAAATTATAAAGAGCTGCGAAGAATTGCCTTTTCAATATTTCTATTAGGTATTTTACTAGCTACTTTTTTTGCCTTATTATTCTTTGTTTTTCATAAAAGCCTCCCGAACATGTATGTAGATTTAAAGGATACTACAAATTATGCAGACAATATGGAAGTGATTTCTATTGCTGCAAAACTACTACTGGCTGCAGCATTTTTTCAAATTTCAGACAGCATTCAAGTGGTGTTTTTAGGCGCTTTACGTGGATTACAAGATGTAAAAATACCTACCATATTAACATTTATTTCGTATTGGGTTATCGGCTTTCCTGTTTCATATTATTTTGGGAAAGAGGAAATGTTTGGTAGTTTTGGTATTTGGCTTGGTTTATTAGCAGGCTTATCAACGGCGGCTGTTTTATTATTTATAAGATTTAATACCTTAACTTTAAAGCTTATTAAGGAAAAACAAAGCTAATACCTGAAAAAAGTAGTGAAAATGGTATTAAAACAGTACCTATAATTAACAGTGCCTTTTCCAACTTATCGAAAGCAAGCACAGATTTAAATAAGAGACTTAAAATGAACTTACCAAAATTTTTATTAGCGGATAACAGTGCTTCTACAGAAGATATTTTTGTATTGCATACAGAATTTCCTCGTTTTATGATTAATTTAAAGGACGATGAAATTGAGTGGTTTGAAGATTTAACAGGTGAAAATGAAGAAGATATTGCTTCAGAGTTGGCCGATTTAATGGATAAAGCCGGGGTGTTTTATGACGAGGAGATGAAAGCCTACGAGTAGTTAAGACTGCGGTCATGTATAAAAAAACCCCCTATTATAAAAAAATAGGAGGTTTTTTCCGGTTTTAATTATGCTTATTTGTTGGGTTCCGGAATTACAATCCCTAATTTATCCAGCACTAGCATCGTAATATCCAAAGAAGCATCTAAATAGGCAAACTGGTTTCCTGTTGTTGTTAGTATTTGTGTGAAGCCATTTTCTTTAGAAACAAGCGCAATTACATCGCTCAACTTTTTATATGAAGGACGCATTAATTCGTCTCTTTTTAATCCCAATAGCATACTGGCATTTTTTTTATACTTATTAAGATCTTCCTCTAGAGTTGTCAATTCCTTTTGAATTGTCTTTTTCTCTAAAACACCCATCTCTTTTTCTCGTTTTGTGTACTTCTCAATTCGAATGTTAAAATCTGTCACTTTTATTGTAAACGACGAGTCCAATTTTAGTCCATATTCTTGGGTGCTTTTCATTGCAACTTGTGACTCAGGCATTAAATTAACAATGTATTCACTATTGATAGTACCCAATTTATTTTGGGCATTAGAGAACGAAGTTGCAAAGATGACCAGTGCTGCTGCTATTTTTAGTTTCATGGTTTTTATTTTAGAATGGTAAAGATATAAAAGGGAATGAATTAGAAAAATCTGTTAGTTTTTAAATGCGTTAATTTTTTCAGAAATTTTAGAAATAATTTGAGTAGGTTCTGTTAAATAATTGAACCAAAGTGTAGACATATCCCTTTTAAACCAAGTAAGCTGTCTTTTTGCAAAACGTCTGCTATTTTTTTTAATTTCAGAAATGGCAAATTCTTTTGTGTTGCTTCCATCAAAGAAAGAAAATAATTCTCTATATCCTACGGTTTGTAGTGCATTTAGTGCTTTGTGAGGAAATAGGACTCTGGCTTCCTCTAAGAGGCCATTTGCCATCATTTGATCTACTCGTTGATTAATTCTTTGATAGATTATTTCTCTGTCAGCATTTAATCCGATGGTTATGGTTTGAAAATTTCTAGGTTTTTTAGCTTTATTTTTAAAGACATCATAAGGTATTCCTGTGCCAATACAAATTTCCAAAGCTCTCATTACGCGATGCGGGTTCTCTAAAGCGATCGTATCATACGTGGCTATATCAAGTTCCTTTAATTGTTGCTGAAGTGGTTCAATTCCTTCTTTTTCTAATTGTTTTACTAAACCAGCACGTATACTGGCATCAACTTCAGGAAAATAATCCAAGCCTTTTAAAACAGCATTTACATATAATCCACTACCACCAACCATTATTTGAACAGGGTTCTCTTTAAAAAGTAATGTTAGTTTTTCCAATGCATCTCTTTCAAATTCGCCCACATTATAGGGTTCAAATACACTTCTGTTTTGTATAAAGTAATGTTTTGCGGCAGATAATTCTGATGGGTTAGGAACTGCGGTTCCAATGGTCATTTCTTTAAAAAACTGTCTAGAGTCACAAGAAATAATACTCGCATTAAAGGCCTTTGCAAGTTGAATACTCAAAGTTGTCTTTCCAATAGCTGTAGGTCCAACAATAGTAATTAAAGTGTTTTTAAGAAGATTCATTTAGTTTAATGTATTTCCACAATGATAGCAGAAAATAGCCTTTTCTATATGTTTATCTTTCAAACATGTTGGACAAGACTGCGTATTTGTATCGATATTGGTGTCTTTTTTTGTCATTTCTGCACTCACAATACCTGTTGGAATTGCAATAATTGAATACCCTAAAATCATGATTGCGCTAGCAATTAGCTGCCCCAGAGGTGTTTGTGGCGCAATGTCACCAAACCCTACTGTAGTAAGGGTCACAATTGCCCAATAAATACTTTTTGGGATATTTGTAAAACCATTTTCTGCGCCTTCAATCATATACATCACCGTTCCTAAAATAATGCAAATAATTAAAACAAAAAATAAAAAGACAGCAATTTTAGCACTGCTTGATCTTAAGGCAAAGAGTAGTTTATTTGAGGCACCAATATACCTTGCTAACTTTAGAATTCTAAAAACACGCAACAATCGCAATGCTCTTAAAGCCACCAAACCTTGGGAACCTATAAAAATTAATGAGAGGTACATTGGAATTGTAGATAAAAAATCGATAACCCCATAAAAACTGAAAATATATTTAAAAGGTTTTTTTATGGAAACGATGCGAAGTACATATTCTATGGTAAATAATATGGTGATTATCCATTCACCAATATTTAACGCAACATGATATTTAAAGTCAAAACTATCAATACTTTCAAGCATCACCAGAATTACACTCGCTAGAATTGCTGCGAGTAAAATAACATCAAATATTTTACCTTTCTTCGTATCGGCTTCATAGATAATTTCATGAAGACGCTCTTTCCAAGAAAGTTTGTTTAAAGAATCACTCAAAATTTTGCATGTTTATGGTTACAATACTACACCTATTTACTTGTTTTAATAAATTTAAAAAGAGAAGAAGGAGAAAATAACTGTATTTACATTTCTAACAGTCTTTTTGCCGCATTAAAAGGAGTTGTTTTACCACTCTCTAATTTGTTAATTTCTTCTTGCAATGCCTTTTTAATATTCGTTTTTTGATAAAAATTATCTTTTATTTGTTGGTCAACTGTTGCCAAAAGCCAAAATTTATTTTGTGCATTCCTTTTGCTATCAAAATACAAATTAGACTTAGTTAATAGCAGATATTCCGAAATCATCGTATCAATTTTTTGTATTCCAGAATTGTGAAGAGCACTGGCTGTAAGTACTTTTGGTTGCCACTTACTTTCTTTTAATGGGTACAAATGCAGGGCTCGATTAAATGCTACCTTCGCTATTTTTGCATTGTGTATGTTTTCTCCATCTGATTTATTAATCACAATAGCGTCGGCCATTTCTATGATCCCGCGTTTTATCCCCTGCAACTCGTCTCCAGCTCCCGATAATTTTAACAATAAAAAAAAATCTACCATAGAGTGCACTGCCGTTTCTGACTGTCCAACACCTACCGTTTCAATGATAACGGTATCAAAACCTGCCGCTTCACAAAGGATAATACTTTCTCTTGTTTTCTGTGCAACGCCTCCTAAAGAGTTGCCAGAAGGAGAGGGCCTGATAAATGCATTATGGTCTGTTACCAACATTTCCATTCTCGTTTTATCTCCGAGAATAGCACCTTTGTTTAAGGAACTACTAGGATCTACGGCCAATACAGCTACTTTTTTTCCTTTAGCCGTTAAGTGTTTTCCAAAAGCTTCAATAAAAGTGCTTTTTCCAACACCAGGAACGCCTGTAATTCCTATTCTTACAGAATTTCCAGTATAAGGTAGGCAACGATCTAAAATTTCATTTGCTTTTTGTTGGTGCTTTACATTTGTGCTTTCTACCAAGGTAATTGCCTTGCTCAATAAAGTAATATTTCCATCTAAAATACCTGAAACAAAATCAGTTACTGTATTTTGTTTTTTTTTACGATTTAATTTTATTTTTTCTGCAGCAGCCGCACTCGTCGTTTCTTGTTGTGAAACGCCTTCTCTTTCGTGCAGTGCAGATGGTTTTTTATCCATGGTTCAAATTAATATGTAAATTTAAAGATAATTAATTAAAAATTCAACAACTAAAAAGGGAATAAAATCAGCATAGAGAAGGCGGTTCCCATTTCAACCAAAAAATGAAGTTTTTTTCATTTTTAAAATAGCTAAAACAAATTTTAAAAATGTAGGATTCAATTATGAAAATAATATACGAATGATTGGGTTGAATGTATTTTCTCTTTTTCTACAACTCTCCATAAATTCCATTTCTGTATTCTCAAGAAAGTGCCTATCTTTATCCGCTATAATTAGTCACTTTTTTAATGGAACGCTACAAAGAAAATCAATTAAAAGTATACAATTCTCTCTCTAAAAAGAAAGAGGATTTCAAACCCATAACAGCAGGATACATCGGTATGTATGTGTGCGGTCCCACAGTTTATAGCAATGCGCATTTAGGCAATGTGCGGACCTTTATGTTTTTTGATATTGTATATAGATATCTATTACACTTAGGGTATAAAGTGCGATATGTGCGTAATATTACGGATGCGGGTCATTTAGAAAATGACGCCGATGAAGGTGAAGATAGAATTGCTAAAAAAGCACGTATTGAAAAAATAGAGCCTATGGAGGTTGTGCAACGTTATACGGTGGACTTTCACAATGTACTCAAAAATTATAATTTTTTATCTCCTAGTATAGAGCCTACAGCAACAGGTCATATTGTAGAGCAAATAGAAATGATCAAAGATATTTTAAAGAAGGGCTTTGCGTATGAAGTAAATGGTTCTGTATATTTTGATGTTTTAGCATACAATAAGAAAGAGCATTATGGCATTCTTTCTGGAAGAAAGGTAGCGGATTTAATTCACAACACAAGAACATTAGACGGGCAGTCAGATAAAAAAAACCCACAAGATTTTGCCCTTTGGAAAAAAGCGGAAGAAAAGCATATTATGCGATGGCCCTCTCCTTGGAGTGATGGTTTTCCAGGTTGGCATTTAGAGTGCTCTGTAATGAGTACAAAGTATCTGGGAGAGCAATTTGATATTCACGGAGGTGGAATGGATTTAAAATTTCCACATCATGAATGTGAAATAGCACAATCTAAAACCTGCAGCGGAAAAACACCTGTTAATTATTGGATGCACACCAATATGCTGTTATTAAATGGTCAAAAGATGGCAAAATCTACAGGAAATTTTATTTTACCGAATGAAATATTGTCTGGAAAGAATGATATTTTACCAAAAGCATTTTCTGCAAGTGTCGTGCGATTTTTTAATTTACAAGCCAATTACAGAAGTATTTTAGATTTTTCAGGAGCAGCTTTAGAAGCTTCAGAAAAAGGTCATTCAAAGTTAATGGAAGCAGTTAATTTTTTAGAAAAGATACCTACAGATTCGGTCTCTTCTTTTAATGTAAAAAAATGGAGAACCCATTGTTATGCCGCTATGAATGATGATTTTAATACACCTGTATTAATCTCTCACTTATTTGAGGCAGTAAAAGCAATCAATTTAATAAAGGAGCAAAAAGCAAGCATAACAGCCATAGATGTGCTCGCTTTAAAGGAAACATTAAGTACTTTTGTTTTTGATGTTTTGGGGCTTACTAATGAAGTTTTACAAAACAATTCAGGGAAAATAAATGGGGTGGTGGAGTTGTTAATTAAATTAAGAAAAGAAGCGCGAGAAAATAAAAATTGGAGCTTGTCTGATCAAATTAGAGACGAGCTAATTGAATTGGGGATTCAATTAAAAGACGGAAAAGATGGAACTACTTTTTTATTAAACTAAGTTGAGGAAAATAATAGCATATCCCTTTATTTTATTGGTACGTTTTTACCAGTTAGCAATCTCACCCTATACACCCGCAACCTGCAGATACAGCCCAACATGTTCTCATTATACAATTGCAGCATTTCAAAAGCATGGTTTTTTTTCAGGAGGTTGGTTGGCTTTAAAAAGAATAGCGAAGTGTCACCCTTGGGGAGGAAGCGGTTATGATCCGGTGCCATAAAAGGAGAGGTTAACACGATATTAAAAACTGTAGTTTAGAGTAAGTATCGTTATTAAATAAACAATAGCATGAAAGCATTTTCATTTAAAAAAAACAATTAATTAGAAGTAATATTCGTTTAAATACAAAATATAATATGAGTTTTTTAGCAATAGAGTGGAATCCTTCAATAGGAATTGATTTAGGTTTTTTTATAATTCGTTGGTACAGTTTAATGTTTGTTACTGCTTTCTTGTTGGGGCTGCATTTTATGAAGAAAATATTTAGGCAAGATCAGATTCCTATTGAGAAGGTAGATCCCTTGTTCATGTATGTGTTTCTTTCCATGTTGATTGGAATGCGCTTGGGAGATGTTTTCTTTTACAGTTGGGACTATTACCAGCAACATTTACTTGAAATATTTTTACCAATAAAAGAAAGTGCAAATAGTACTATTTTAGGATTCATAAAGGGATGGAAGTTTACTGGTTTTACTGGTTTTGCAAGTCATGGTGCAGCTATAGGTATCCCTATTGCAATGTATTTTTACGCGAAAAAACATTTACAAAAACCATGGCTTTTTATTTTAGACAGACTTGCTATTATGGTGGCCTTAGCTGGATTTTTTATTCGTTTTGGTAATTTTTTCAATTCAGAGATTTATGGAAAAGAAACCGGTTCTAATTTTGGTGTCATCTTTAAAGCTGCCGGAGAAACAACTGCGAGACATCCTACACAACTATACGAGGCTTTTAGCTATTTAGCATTATTTTTAATTATGTGGTTTTTATACTGGAAAACAAGTAAAAAAGAACAAATTGGTTTTCTTTTTGGATTGTTTATGCTAATTTTGTGGTCTCTGCGTTTTGTAATTGAGTTCTTAAAAGAACCACAGATACAAAAAAGAGGGGAAGAATGGTTCTTTAGCCCCTTAAACACTGGGCAAGTACTAAGTATTCCATTGGTGTTAATTGGGGCTTGGCTCATGTTGAGAAAATCAAAAAAAGAAGCTTAAAATTTTTATGGAAAAATTAAAAAAACGTTGGGATATTGATAATAATTGGGCAGTAATGGCAATTTTTATAGTGTTTGCCATCAACGGATCTTTTGCAGCATGGGTTGCAAAGCCTGTTACCTCTTTCTTAGGTCTCAACCCTGATACTATATCAGGATTCATTTATTGGCCTTTGCGAATTTTATTAATTTTCCCTATTTATCAGCTTACGCTACCAATTGTAGGTTGGTTTTTTGGACAATTTAAATTTTTCTGGGCGTTTGAAAAAAAATTTCTAGGTAGGTTGGGTTTTGGATTTTTATTTAAAACGAAGGAATAGTTTTTACATATATTATTTTTTTATCTCCTATAAAGTATGCCTAACATCATACGGATGATGTTGAGTTGAAGACTTCGCAAATTCGTTGTTCGAAATAAAAACGTTTTAGAGATTTGCTTTGGTCACTGTAAACAAAGTATCATATATCATGTGCCTTGCTCATATTTGCACTGTAAATATTCCAATCAGACAAAATAATAGTGTAATTAATAATTTCTTTACGGGTGAAATTTAAAGCGTTTAAAAATAAAATAGCACTGCTTAAAACTCAAAAACTGGGCGGTTTAGAGGACCAATTTAAATTGGCGCCTTCACTTCGTTTACAATACGACATCGCGAAAATAGCTGCTAATAATCCGAAAAAAGCCGCAGTACTTGCCTTGTTTTACCCCAATTCAAGTGACGAAGCTGTTTTTGTTTTAACCAAAAGAGCGAGTTACAAGGGCACTCATTCCTCACAAATAAGCTTCCCTGGAGGTAAATTCAACGAAGAGGATGCTTCTTTGGAGCAAACTGCTTTAAGAGAAACTTTTGAGGAAATTGGAGTATCTCCTAATTCCGTTGCAGTAATACGGGAGCTAACCCCTGTTTATATTCCTCCAAGTAATTTTATAGCAACTCCTTATATCGGATATATAGGTGCTACGCCTTCTTTTCTAATGAACTATGAAGTTGCCAATACCATTGAGGTATTGGTAGCCGATTTATTAAATGACACAGCATTATCTTCGATCAATATTAAAAACCCATACATGGATAAAAAAGATGTACCATGCTTTAAACTAAATGGTTACGTTGTTTGGGGTGCTACAGCAATGATGCTTTCCGAAATTAAAGAACTTTTAAAGCTTTAATTTATATAATTTGTTTTGTAGATTTGTCGCCAACACACTACTCAAATAGCAACAGAAAATGCCCTTACTTAAAAGAAATCCTTTTGGTCATATTTTATTTTTAAAAAAGATCATGATTAGAATATTTGGATTGATTTCACACAGTAGGTTCAGGAAATTCAATAATCTAAGAATAGAAGGATCAGAAATTTTAAGGAGTTTACCAGAACAGAATGTATTATTTATTTCAAACCACCAGACTTACTTTGCAGACGTTGCCGCGATGTTTCATGTATTTAATGCAGCGTTAAGTGGTAGAGATGATTCTATAAAAAATATTGGTTATATTTGGCACCCCAAATTAAATGTATATTTTGTGGCTGCTGGAGAAACCATGAAATCGGGTTTATTACCAAAGTTATTTGCTTATGCAGGTTCTGTATCAATTGATAGAACATGGAGAAGTGGCGGTGAAAACGTAAATAGGCAGGTTAAAAACTCCGATATTTCGAATATAACTAAAGCAATTAAAGATGGGTGGGTAATTACTTTCCCGCAGGGAACAACAACTCCTTTCAAGCCAATAAGAAGAGGAACTGCCCATATTATAAAAACGTGTAAACCAATTGTTGTTCCAATTGTAATTGATGGATTTAGACGTTCTTTCGATAAAAAAGGACTCCAAATAAAAAAACGAAATGTGCTGCAATCAATGGTAATTAAGGAACCATTAGAAATAGATTACGAAAATGAAAGTATCGCAGACATTGTTACAAAAATTGAATTTGCTATTGAACAACATCCTTCTTTTTTAAAGGTTTTGTCTCCAAAGGAAGCAGAAGGCTATCTGAACCAAGAAGACATATTGAATAAACAACGCGAATTTTGGAGCTCTTAGCCCTTACAAATTTCATCGATTAAACGCAGTTCTTCCTTTGTAAAGTGCGTGTTTTCAATTGCTTTCGCACTGTCAATTATTTGAGTTGTTTTGCTAGCTCCTATTAAAACTGAGGTGATTCTATTATCTTTTAAAATCCAAGAAATTGACATCTGCGCTAGTGTCTGATTTCTGTTTTTTGCAATAGCATTCAAGCTTTTAATTTTAGGAAGCATTTCTAACACCTGACTGGTATTTAAAAAAGGGCTGTCCTTAACGGCTCTCGAATCTTTTGGCAATCCCGTAAGGTATTTGTCAGTCAACATGCCCTGGGCTAGGGGAGAAAAGCAAATAGCACCGATTTTTGAATTCCCTAATAAATCCAATAACCCCTCTTCAACCCATCTATTAAATAAATTATAATTTGGCTGATGAAGTAAGCAGGGAGTTCCTAAGTTCTTTAATATTTTAAAAGCCCTCTTTGCTTCTTCCGGTTGATAATTAGAAATAGCAACATACAAGGCTTTGCCTTGGCGAACCATTAAATCTAAAGTCCCCATCGTTTCCTCTAAAGGCGTGTCATAATCGGGTCTATGATGATAAAAAATATCCACATACTCCAAACCCATTCTTTGTAAACTTTGGTCCAAACTTGCTACTAAGAATTTTTTTGATCCTAAATCTCCATAAGGACCTGGCCACATTCCATATCCTGCTTTCGTAGAAATAATTAGTTCATCGCGGTAAGAATTGAAATCTTTTTTTAGTATTTTACCGAAGTTCTTCTCTGCGGAACCAGGAGGAGGGCCATAATTATTCGCTAAATCAAAATGTGTAATTCCGTGATCGAAAGCGCACTTTAAAAGATTTCTAGAATTTTCAAAATCAGTTTCACTTCCAAAATTATGCCACAAACCAAGTGAAATCTCCGGCAATAACAATCCACTATTACCTGTTCTCCGATATTTCATTTGCTCATAGCGGTCATCAGCGGCTATATATTTTCTTTTTTTACTCATTTTTAAGATCTTAACGCTTCTTTTAAGTAAGTTATTGGATGTTTCGCAATGCGTTTCGTACCGTCAAAAATTTGATGTCTACAACTGGTACCCGCGGCTACAATTTCAATCTCCTTTGGGGTATTTCTGATTTTTGGGAATAGGGTATCTTCACCTACTTGCATAGAAATATCATAATGCTCTTTTTCGTATCCGAAAGACCCTGCCATTCCGCAGCAACCTGAATTAATGATGGTTACTGAATAATTTTCTGGGAAGTTTAAAGCCTGAAAACTTGCATAGGTGCCGGAAAGTGCTTTTTGATGGCAATGCCCATGAATTTTAAGGGTTTTCGCTTCTTTGGTAAAAAATGATTGTTGAATGTTCCCATTTGCTATTTCTTTGGCAATAAACTCTTCAAAAGTAAATACATTTTTAGCAATGTTCTCTGCAGACTTTTTATCATCAGCCAAACGAATATATTCATCTTTAAAAGTTAATATTGCCGATGGCTCCACACCAATTAAGGGGGTTTTTTCGGTGATGATATCTTTAAATATTGCAATGTTTAAATTACAAACTGCTTTTGCTTCTTTTAAGAAGCCCTTGGAAATAAAACTTCTTCCAGACTCTTCATGCGCAACTATTTGTAAATTATATCCTAATTTTTCAAATAAATAAAAGGCATCCTTACCAATCTCCACATCGTAAAAGTTGGTAAATTCATCACAAAATAAATATACAACTTTTGTGTTTGTTGATTTCGGTTGCTTTTTGTACCAATTTTTTAAGGTCTTTGATGCTAATTTTGGTACCTTTCTTTTTTGAGCAACGCCCATTGCTGCTTTTGCAAAGGGCGTTCTTAAGATTGCATTTGTTAATGCAGGTGCGATACTTCCTAACCTATTGTATTTAACATTGTTTGCAAATAAGCTATTTCTAAAAGAATACCCGTTTGTTTCCTGATATTGATATAAAAATTCTGCCTTCATCGTAGCAATATCTACATTACTAGGACACTCTGAAGCACACGCTTTACAGCTTAAGCAAAGGTCAAAGACCTCTTTCAGCTCTTTCGAATCAAATTTATTAGGAGCCGTATTATTGGTCAACACATCCCGTAACATATTTGCTCTTGCTCTTGTGGTGTCTTTCTCGTCTTTTGTTGCTCTGTAACTTGGGCACATCGTGCCGCCAGCTTCTACAGGTTTTCTACAATCACCAGAACCATTGCATTTTTCTGCAAGTTTTAAAATTCCTTCACTGTCAGAAAAATTTTGTAGGGTTTCAATAATGGGCTCTTTTCGATCCACTTCATACCGTAAACTTTCGTCCATGGCAAAAGCATCTGTAATTTTACCTTTGTTAAAAACGTTGTTCGGGTCAAACGCTTTTTTTATTCTTCTCAATAACTGATAGTTTTGCGCTCCAATCATCAATGGAATAAATTCAGCGCGTACAATTCCATCTCCATGCTCTCCACTAAAAGATCCTTTGTATTTTTTTACCAGTTCCGCTGTTTCCGTAGTGATTTTTCGGAACAACACAACATCCTCTTTTTTCTTTAAATTTAAAATAGGTCGTAAATGCAATTCTCCAGCACCCGCATGAGCGTAGTATACCGCTTTTTGCTGATACTTATCCATTATTTGGGTAAACTCTTCTATATATCCTGGTAAATCCTCTAAAGCTACAGCAGTGTCTTCAATACATGCCACTGCTTTCTTATCACCAATCATATTTCCTAAAAGCCCCAAACCCGCCTTTCTTAAAGAATGCACTTTTGAGATGTCTTTGCCAAATACCTTCGCATGGTAATAGCCAAAATCATGTTGTTTTAAATCGGTAATTAATACATCTGCTAATTTCTCAGCAGCTGCAATTGTATCTCCCGAAACCTCTAACATTAATACTGCTTCTGGGTCTCCTTGTAAAAAAAACCTATTTTTCACCTGTTCTCGATTGCTTTTTGTACAGTCTAAAATTGTTTTATCCATTAATTCACAATTGTACAAATTGTGCTTCATCGCAGTAACTGTAGCCAATAAACTTTCATTAATACTCGTAAAATGAGCGCATACCATAATACTTTCTGCAGGGGGTAAATTATCCAGCTGCAGAGTCATTGACGTGGAGAATGCTAAAGTACCTTCACTTCCTGATAAGAATTTGGCAACGTTTATGGTAGGTTGCGTTCCTCCAAATAAATCAGAAGTTAAAAATTCATCAACAGCATAACCAGTATTCCTTCTGTGTATAGTTTCTTTTGGAAACTCTTTTTTAATCTCCTGCTGATTTTCTAACAGAGATAACTCTTCAAAAATAGCTTTGTATATCTTTCCTTCAGCAGTATTTTCTTCGGTTTTAACAATAAATTCTTCCGAAGTAATTTCTTTAAAAATTGCCTCACTACCGTCACTTAATATAGCTTCAATTGCTAGTACTTTATCACGTGTCACTCCATATTTAATAGAGGTGCTTCCTGAAGAGTTATTACCAACCATTCCACCCATCATACATCTGTTAGAAGTAGAGGTATTCGGTCCAAAAAATAAACCGAATGGCTTTAGATATACATTTAAAGAATCTCGAACGATTCCTGGCTGTAACTTTATCGTTTTTGCAGTTTCGTTGAAAGCAAGCATTGCTGTAAAATGTTTAGAAACATCTACAACAATTCCATCTCCTACACATTGCCCTGCTAAAGAAGTTCCTGCGGTCCTCGGAATTAATGTAATCTTATTTTTTGTTGCAAATTCAATTAATATCTTTAGGTCATTTTCGTCTTTTGGGTACGCAACAGCTAAAGGAATTTTTCGATACACAGAGGCGTCTGTAGCATATAACGTTTTATGTAAACTATCAAAAAGTACATCACCGGAAAGTGACCTATTAAGCTTCTCTAAGACTGTGTTTTGAATCATTGTGTTGTGTAAGTAAAGTTATCCTTACAAATATCTGAATAAATAAATAAAATTTATCCCTTTAAAAACTTCTTTCACTATTTTTATTGATTCTACAAAAAATCTTTTTAATTTTTATTAATTTAAAAGCTGTGAAAATATATAAATTAATCTTGCTCTTGTTTTTCGAAGCTTGTACAGGTTAAAAAAAGTATATTTGCAAAATAATTTTATGGCACTATTCAGGAGAGGATTTTAGTAACAGTAATAACATATGCACTGGTCTTTTTTGAGTTTTTGTTTAAAATTTAGCGTCAATTTCAGGAATGATAACGCAGATATACTTTTTAAGAACTTATTATAATCCAACGTTTTGTGTATTTTATTAGTATGCACACCGTTTCAATAGAACTTTAATTGATGAGTGAAGCCCTGCAAATAAACAAACCAACACCAAGTATTGCTGGTGAAAAAACAATACGTTTTGATAGTAAATCGGACGTACGAGAAACCATATACGCAATGAAAGCGGGTGCATCGGTTTTAATAGCGGAATTTTACAGCAACGGAATGCTACTTTTAAAAGAGCTGCACAAACACTTAAGTAATCGATTGCCGAATAAGACTTTTGCTGAACAACGTGCATATCGTGCGGAATACCATAAACTATCCAATCAAGTTTTATTAGAAATTACAGCACATCAAGTGGAGGTGCACAAAGCACCTAAGATAGGTTGGATCGAAAAATTATACCCAGATACTCCGGACTTTTTATTAACCTTTCCGCAAGTTCAGGGATTAAACAGTGCTTGGCAATGGTATAAAAATGGCGTTTCAGTTCCGGTATTAAGAAATAAAATACATCCGTATTACGGAACTTATTTTCCAACTCGTTTTGATCATTTGATATTATTTGACAACTGGTTAAAACGCTACGATGGTGCTAAAAAATCTGCAATAGATGTTGGTATTGGAAGCGGTGTACTTTCTTTTCAGTTGCTACAACATGGTTTTCAGAAAGTTTTTGGAACAGATACAAATCCAAATGCCATTGTTGGTTTAAAAGATTTTATGGGGGCAACAAAATTGTCTCGAAAAATTGAGTTGCACTTCGGAAACCTTTTTGCTGAGATAGAAAAAGAGACAGAATTAATTGTTTTCAATCCACCATGGTTGCCATCAAATTCTGGTATAGAAAATATGGATGAGGCCATTTATTATAATAAAAATCTTTTTCCAAAGTTCTTTGCTGAAGCAAATAACAGGTTAGCTAAAGATGGAAAACTTGTAATCCTTTTTTCTAATATCGCCCAAATAACAAAGGTGTCAAAAGAGCATCCTATTGAAAAAGAAATTGCGAAAGGGGTACGTTTTGAAGTGGAAAAATGCTTGAAAAAGGCAGTAAAACTTGCTTCTGACAAAACAAAAAGGAATCAACATTGGAGAGGAACAGAAGAAGTAGAGCTTTGGGTACTTGTTAAAAAGTAATCTTTTCAAAATCGTAAAGAAAGCGAGAAGTAGGTCTTCTTATACTTCTTTAAAACTCTATACACTAAATGTGGATGATACTACATAATCGGCATTTAGTGTATCTAGTGGCATCTATAACGTGTGAATTTATTTCTTTGCTTTCTCTACTAGTTCAAGGTTGGTAATAGCCGTTTTTGTGGTAAAAACTCCATAATTAATAGTCACACTTTTCTTTTCTATTTTATCTATGGTACCAATTGAATTAGAATCTTTTATGCGGACTCTGTCATTTATTGAATATACGTAGGTTGCTTTTTCTTCCGCAATTTTCACATCCGCTATTTTCTTTTCTTTGCGCACTTCGACTACTTTTTCTAAAACCTCTTTCTCTACCTTTTTAATAACCTCCTGTATTTGCTTTTCAACAACGTTCGCAATTTTTTTCTGTGTCTTTGATTTTGGAGTCAAAGGATTCTTCTTAGCATATTTGACTTTTTCGTCAGTTACCCACTTGTTAAAGTTCGTGTTTAGTTCTTTCTTATTATTATTCTGAAAAAACTTATTTAAAAACTCATTTATTTTTCTTCCCAAGGAAAGCATCCTTTGGTTATTGTCATATAATTCTTGAAAGCCGGCTAGTTTTAATTGAATTTTTTCCTCTTTTTCTTGAAGACTATCTAAATGCTCTTGGCCTTTTAATTTCTGTTTTGCCAAATTATCAGAGTTTCGCTGCAAGATGGTTCTTTCCTTTTGTAATTTAGAAATGGTTTTATCTAAACGTACTTTTTCGGTATCTACGCGTTTTTTAGCTTTATTGATAAGACTAAATGGGATGCCATTTTTCTGGGCTACTTCAAAAGTAAAAGAACTACCTGCTTGTCCAACAAACAATTTATATAGCGGTTCTAGCGAACGTTCATCGAATTGCATATTTGCATTGGTAACGTTTTCTAATTCATTTGCCAATACTTTTAAGTTGGAGTAGTGGGTGGTAATTATTCCGAAAGCTTTTTTCTCATAGAACTCTTCTAAAAAAATTTCAGCAAGTGCACCGCCCAGTTCGGGATCAGAACCAGTACCAAACTCATCAATTAAAAACAAGGTACTCTCATTACAATTTCTCAAGAAATAACGCATGTTTTTAAGCCGATAGCTGTAAGTACTTAATTGATTTTCAATGGATTGATTATCACCTATATCTGTCAATATACTATCAAAAACATAGGTCTGACTGCGTTCCTCAACGGGTATTAAGATGCCACTTTGTAACATTAATTGCAGCAACCCTATCGTTTTTAAAGTGATGCTTTTCCCTCCCGCATTTGGGCCTGAAATAACTATAATTTGTTGTTTTTCATTCAGTTCTATAGACTGGGGAATCGTTGTAATTTTTTGCTCTTTATTCTTTCGCCATAAAATAGGATGTACTGCGTTTTTAAAAAAAACTCTTTTCTCCTTTGTAATTATTGGTAAAATTGCATTCATTTCTAATGCATACTTCGCTTTAGCACTCACCACATCCGTACGCACTAAATAGTTTACATAGTCCTCCATAAGACCTGTAAATGGTCGAATTGTCTCTGCCAGTGTGCGTAATATCTTTATAACTTCTTGTTTTTCTTCATATTCTAAATTCTGAAACTCACGCGCATACGCAAGTGTTGCTTGCGGTGCAATGTATACAATATTACCAGATTTAGAAGATCCTAAAAGACTTCCAGCAATCTTGCGTCTGTGCATTGCGGAGACGGCTAAAACGCGCTGATTATCCACCACCGTTTCTTTAATATCATCCAAATATCCCGCAGCAATGGCTTTGGACAAGCTACTTGAAAAGCTAGCGCCAATTTTACCGCGAATGTTATTAATATCTCTTCGAACCTGCTTTAAAACGGAAGATGCATTATTCTTAACTTCTCCAGAGATATCGATAATCCTTTTGATTTCGTCATTTATATAGGTTGTAAATTCTACTTTTTGTGATAGCACAAAAAATGTAGGAAATTGAAGTTGTAACTTCTTAAAGAATTTTAGATGCTCGTTTACAGTCAAGGAAGTTGCCGCAATTTTTAAAAATTCTGACGTTTCTATAAAACTATTTTCTATTTTTAATCGTTTTACACTTTCGCTAATCGCGTCAAATCCGTGGTTTGGAACCCTATTTTCACTCTGAAAAGAAGAAAGATATTCATTGACCAAATACAGTTCTAAAAAGAGCTGCTTCCGACCAATTATAGGCTGAATTTCACGAACGGTATCTTTCCCTAACCCTGAAATACAATGTTCTGAAATATGATGCAAAACTGTTGAAAATTCTAAATCTTGTAATGTTTTTTTTGAAATATTAGTATTCAAATTTGTATGTTTGATTTTTTTACAAAAATAAGAAACAATGGAGTTAAAAATGGGGGATCCTTGGAAAATAATCTTAGAAAATGAAATGGCAAAACCATATTTCAAAGTTTTAATCAATTTTGTGAAAATAGAATATGAACTCCAACACTGTTTTCCGCCCAAAGAAGCTATTTTTTCCGCTTTTGACTACTGCTCTTTTAAAGATGTAAAAGTTGTTATTATTGGCCAAGATCCGTATCATGACGAGAATCAAGCAAATGGTCTTTGCTTTTCAGTGAAAAGTGGTGCGAAGCACCCAGCTTCTTTAAGAAATATTTTCAAAGAATTGGCAACAGATTTAAAACAAGAAATCCCACAGAACGGTGATCTAGAAAAATGGGCTAGGCAAGGGGTGCTTTTATTGAATGCCACGCTAACGGTTCGAGCGCATGCAGCAGGAAGTCATCAAAAGAAAGGTTGGGAAACATTTACAAATGCCGTAATACAGGAAATTTCTGCTAAAAAAGAAAACATTGTTTTTTTACTTTGGGGTAAATATGCTGAAAGTAAAACGGCCTATATTAACGCGTGTAAACATAAACTATTAATAGCACCACATCCTTCACCATTAGGGGCATGGAGGGGTTGGTTTGGAAGTAAGCATTTCTCTAAAACAAATGCCTTTTTAAAGTCGATAGGGGAAAAGGAAATTAATTGGTGACTTAAGGTTAAAAAATAAAAGCACTTTTTACAGATTTCTATAATCATAGACTTCCAAGCTTTCATCTCTTAAAGTAAGCCTATACGACCGTTGTTTGACTTACCATTGTTTGATTTACGGAGGAGTTATCTGCCAAACCGCAAGAGGTAGAAGTACTTCTGCATGAGGATAAGCATACTAATCCCATGATACAAGTCAAAATAAAAACTAATTTTTTCATTTGGTTTTTTTTAAAAACTAAAATTACATATTTTTTATGAAAGTACCTGAATTTTTAATTTCTTTTATTACGTTAAATCGAAATAGTTGTTTCTGAATGCTTGAAATCAAATTCTTTGTAATTGGTTTTCCATTATTCCACTCGGTAATTTTCAACCACTTTTGAACATCTGATAACTTTTGCTCGTAGCGTATTGCTAAAGTTCTATCAATGTTTCTGATGTTTTTAAAACTGCTCGTTTGTTTATTTATAACTTCCAAAACAGAAGCAACTGCCTCAGGATGCTGTTCTAAAACTTCGTTTCTTACTGCAATTACAAAACAGGGCCAAGGTGTTAGACAGTCCTTAATTCTTCTAAAAACACCATTGTCCACTAACGGCTTTGTCGTGAAGTGTTCCCACATAAAATAGTCAGCAGTACCATTTTTTAAGGCATTAATGCCACCTTGTAAGTTTCCTACGACCTCAAATTTAAGCTGATCTATATTCCATCCTTGATTAAAAGCATTTACAATGGCCATTAAATGAGAACCTGATCCAAACCTACTAATTGCAATGGTAGCGCGCTCCAGTTCTTCAATACTTTTAAATGCTGAGTTTTCACTTACATGAATTCCCCAGATTAAAGGAGAGTCCACAAAAACTTGGACAATTTTAGAAGGATTCCCTTCAGAAATATCTTTTATAATTCCTTCTGTTAAGACAATGGCAACGTCAACTGTTCCGGAACGCAGTCCCTTACACATTTCGCCAGTTCCTCCGGGAAAGTTCTTCCACCTTAGGTTTATTTTTCCGTTGGCATATTCTTTATTTTTTAATGTCAAATACCATGGGTAATTAAAGTGCTCTGGTACGCCACCAACTTTCAATTCCGTCATTTATTCTACTAATTTACCTAGGGAATATTCGATCAAATTATTTATTACCTTTTTATAATCCTTACTAAATGTGCCATTTGCTCGGTTGGCAATAATTGCATTCATAGAGACTGCATGGTGTCCTAATAGTTGAGACAAACCGTAAATAGCAGAAGTTTCCATTTCGAGATTGGTAATTCTGGCACCCTTCCAATTAAAAGAGTCTATTTTACTGTTAATAGCAGCATCTTGCAAAGGCAAGCGTAAAACCCTGCCTTGAGGTCCATAAAAGCCACCAGCAGTTGCTGTGATTCCAGTAAGTATTTTTTCAGACATTAACTTCTTTGCTAATACAGCACTGTTTTTAATTAAAATAGGGTGTGCTTTCTTTGGACTCCAATTGGTATGTTTTACAAATGCATTTTCAATTTCTTGGTTTGCTATTTCTTCAATTTGATAGGAGTGCAGCATGCCATTCAAGTCTAAGGCGTGAGAGCTCATTAAAAAGGAATCTACAGGAATGTCCTTTTGTAAAGAACCAGAAGTCCCAATTCTAACGATATTTAAAGCAGTTAAAATCGATTTTAATTTTCTTGTTTTTAAATCGATATTTACGAGTGCATCCAATTCATTTAGCACAATATCTATATTGTCTGGACCAATTCCTGTAGAAATAACAGTTAACCTTTTACCTTTATAGATCCCCGTAGACGTTTTAAACTCTCTTTTTTGAGTAGTAAATTCTATGGAATCAAAATGATTACTAATGCTCTCTACTCGATCTTGGTCGCCAACAAAAATAATATCATTGGCTATATTTTCTGGTTTTAAATTTAAATGGTAAACACTACCATCTGGATTTAAAATTAATTCAGATTGTCTTATACTCATATTTGTTTTTTATCCGCCCACTCTTTTCACCTTAAACCCTTTGTCTTTTAGCATTTTCATAATGGTATCTCTGAAATCTCCTTGAATTATAATTTTATCATCTTTAAAACTACCCCCAACAGAAAGTTTAGTTTTAATTTCTTTTGCTAAAATTTTAAAATCAGAAGTTGCCCCAGTATATCCCTCTAAAATAGTAATTGGTTTTCCTTTCCGTTTTTCATACTTGCATATAATAGGAGCATCCTGTAGCCAAATATTGGGTTTTTCTACCTTTACTACTGGTTTTTCCTCGTGTGTTGGGAATAAGTTTTTTAATTGATCTTTTAAATCCATTTTATCTGTTTGCAGTATTCAGTGGGAGTGTTTATTCTTTTTTTTTACAAACGGATTACTTCTTCAATCCTAACTCTTCTAATCTTTGATCTAAAAACGCACCAGCAGTGATGTCTTCAAACTGTTTTGGATGCTGAGCATCTGTGCAATCTTTTAAAACATCTAATTTCATTTCTGATATCGGATGCATAAAAAATGGAATTGAATAGCGGGAAGTTCCCCAAAGTTCTTTTGGAGGGTTCACAACTCTATGAATTGTAGATTTTAATTTATTATTACTATGTCTCGCTAACATATCTCCAACATTAATCATAATTTCATCGGGCTCTGCCATGGCATCAATCCATTCTCCAGTATTATTTTTAACTTGCAAGCCTTTTCCTTGAGCCCCCATAAGTAAGGTGATTAAATTAATATCTCCATGGGCTGCAGCTCTTTCTGCTCCCTTGGGTGCTGTTTTTATAGGTGGGTAGTGTATAGGTCTTAAAATACTATTTCCATTTCTTATATAATGATCAAAATAGGTCTCTTCTAAATTTAAATGCAATGCTAGAGAACGTAGCACATATTTGGCTGTTTTTTCTAACATTTTAAAAGTTTGCTTTCCAACCTCATTAAACTTTGGAAGTTCGTCTACCAAAACATTTTCAGGATATTCCTGAGCTCTCTCTTCATCATCCTCTACGTATTGGCCAAAATGCCAAAACTCTTTTAAATCACCTTCTTTTTTACCTTTAGCAGATTCTTTTCCAAAAGGAACATATCCCCTTTGGCCTCCTATACCTGGAATCTCGTAACGTTCTTTCGTTGCTATGGGCAAATCAAAAAAGTTTTTTATTTCGGTGTACAAGGTGGTTATCAAAGCTTCATCTAAAAAGTGACCCTTTAATGCAACAAATCCAATATTTTCGTATGCATGTCCAATTTCATTTATGAATTTTTGTTTTCTAGTTTTATCATTAGATAAAAAATCTGCTAAGTTTACACTTGGTATTTTATTCATTGTAGTCGCTTTTTTTGTTACACAGTCTCTAAAGTTACTGAAAAAAGAATAGCTGTGAAAGGAATTTTACTTTTTTGAAAATGGAATCAAATAACTAATGGTATAATTCAATCCAAAACCTGTTTCACTTTCAAAAATTCTATTAAATCCAGGCGCAAATAATACTTGAAAGTCTTCTGGGTTTTTTGCACTGATTAATATTTTATAAGAAACGGAAATTCCAATAAAAACATTTTTCAAGGTCTCTGCCTTTATACCTATCATTAATTCTGACCAATGGGCATTTAAATTCGCTGCAGCTTTTGAAGGTGTTTTTATAGTTGCAGGAAAATAATTCCCATTTTCAGCATCTGAAACATTTGGAGTATAATTATTTAACGTTTGCTCAAATAGACTAAAACCATATCTAAATCCGATAAAAACTTCATTATTCATGTCCAACCAATTCTTATAAGCATTGTAATTAAATCCTACACGAATAAAATTTCCTTTTGACGTTGAATTGGAATAATCTTCAATACTTGTTTCCTTTTCAAATCCAAACTCCGTGGCAATATATATATTCTTGCGAATTCTATAATCCCCCGTAATCTCTAAACCGCTGTAAGAACTACTAAAATAAGCTTTTATTGGTCTACTTAGGTCGATTCCTAAACGCAATCCGTAATTTGTTTTGTAAACGATAGTATCTTTTATTTTCTGAGGCACCTTTTCTTGCTGTATTTCCTGACAAAAACTTTTAGCACCAAGAAAAAGAAAACAGAAACTAATGAAATATTTGAACATGTGCTGCGCTTTGATCATCAAGGTTAATAATAGTAGAGGGCGTAAAAGCAGTAATCCAAGAATTTGTGTCCGTAGAAAAAGCTACATTTTTAAAAATAATTTTATATCCGCAAGATCTAGAAACAAATGCTTCCTCGGTATCGTATACAATAGAAAATGTTGCCATATTATTATTGGCAGTGGCGCCACCGGTTGTATTTTTTTTAAAAATATAACTGGTTTCTGTCGTTAGAGAATTTAGAGGAATTGAAATACTATTAAAACTTTGATTTGTAAAAAGACTGTCTGTCTTTCCTTCTGCAATTACAGAAAATCCCTGCACCTTTTTTAAGGTTTCTCTATTGGTGTTGTCATAAAAATCAATTATTAGCTTTGAGGTAACGGGGTTTTTTACACAAAAATCGTCTTTTTCACACGCGGCAAAGATGTTTGTTAATAGTACTAAAAATAAAATATTTTTTTTCACAATTCAAATATAAGAATTAGATTGTTTTTCTAGCACTATTCCTCTTCAACTTCAACAATTTTATTGATTGCAGCTGCTAATTTAAAATCTAATTCTGTAACACCATCAGCATCATGTGTTGTTAACGTAATATCTAGGGTATTATAAACATTAGTCCATTCTGGATGGTGATTCAAAGCTTCACACTCAAAAGCAATTCTATTCATCGCCGACATACAATCTTTAAAATTATCGAATTCAAAGTCTGTGTGCAATGCGTTGTCATAATATTCCCAATCGATAAGATTTTCTAATTTTTTTGATATTTCGAATTCAGTTAATTTTTTCATCATCAATTTTTTAACAAATTAATATTTAATTATTAGATAATTTTTTAATTATAGTACAAATGTAATTAAATGATTGCAAAATTATTTATTGTTTTTTGTTTATTATATTTAGAAAATTAGGAGTAAAATATTTAAAATTAAACTATTTTTATTTTTTAGGGTCTAACTTTTAAAAAACCTTAACTATTCTTTAGTTGGCTTAAATATATTCCAAAAATAAATAAATAAATAAATGAGAATTTTAAAAATAATTTTAGTCCTATTTTTCTTTACATTGACATGTTTCAGTCAACAACAATCTCCAAATATATTGCTAATAATTGCAGATGATATGGGGATTGATTCTACTCCTGGTTTTGGAATAAATGAAGATTTACCTAGTACGCCAACATTAGATTCTTTTAGAGAAAAAGGACTTTCGTTTACCAACTGTTGGGCAGCTCCTCAATGTTCACCAACACGTGCTGCAATAATGAGTGGTAAATATGGTATTAAAACTGGAGTTATGAGACCGCCTTTAATCTTAGAGACTAGCCATACTTCATTATTTACTAAAATAAAAGAGCAGAGTATAACAGATTATAGTATGGGGCTTATTGGTAAATGGCATATTGGAGGAAGTGGTACTAGCAATTATAGTCACCCAAAAGACTCTGGTGTACCTTATTATGAAGGGATTTTTTCGAGTCAAGTAGTTGATTACTACAATTGGACTAAAGTAAATTCAGAAGAAAATGAAGAACAAGTAAATGAATATGTAACTGCACATTTAACAAACAACGCAATATCTTGGATAGATGATCAAACAAAACCTTGGTTTTTATGGTTAGCGCATGTAGCGCCTCATGCACCCTTTCAAACACCTCCAGAAGGCACTTACACAACTTCACCTACAAATAACAGAACAACCTATTTATCTATGGTTGAGTCTATGGATTATGAAATTAATAGACTTTTAGAAAGTATGGATGATGAAACTCTAGAAAATACAGTAATTATTTTTATTGGAGACAATGGTACTCCAGGGCAAGCAAATAATTTTTGGCCAAATGGTCATGCGAAATCTTCAATATATGAAGGCGGAATTAGAGTACCATTAATCATTACTGGTAAATCTGTAGAAAGAGTAAATGAAGTAGAAGCAAGTTTGGTTCAGGCTACAGATTTACATGCTACAATTTTAGAGCTGGCAGGAGTGCCATTATTAGGTGGAACAGATAATAGTTTAAGTTTAAAACCTTCGTTGTCATTTGAAAACCAGATTTCAAAAAAAATAAATTATACAGATTATGAAAGTAGCAATACAGAACTTTGGGCAACTAGAAATGATACGTATAAGCTAATTGAAGATGAAAATGGGAGAGAAGAATTTTATAACATTATTACAGATATTAAAGAAGAAGCTAACTTAATAGGGAACTTAACAACAGAACAAGAAACGATAAAAACGGTGTTACAGCAAGAAGCACAAATAATTAGAAACGATTGGTCTTGTAATGATGGTATTAAAAACGGTACAGAAACTATCATTGATGATTGTAATAGCACTTGTGAAATTACTGATGTATTAAGTTATGATAATATAGATTGCAGCTACACGCCTTCAAACCCAAGTGTTTATTACGAATTTATAGAACAAAATGACAGAGTAGTATATTCCAATAATTACCCTAATCATGCTTTTAATTATGTTGCAGACAGAATACCAAACCCTTACTATAGAGTTTATAAATTTGATTTAAAACCTAAATTATCTGGAGAAGTTACAAGTTTAACAAGAACTAATGGAAGACCCGTTAACTTTTTTGGTATTGCTTTAAACGGAGTGTATATGATGCCTGCTCCGGCTACACCTTTTATTTTTGAAGATGTAAATACTGGAGAATACAATTGGGACTGGGTTTTTGAACCCACTACAAATATTGGAGATGGTAGAGATTTTGTTGCTTTAGACTGTGCTTCTGCTCATGTGAACCCTAATTCAGGCTATCATTACCATGGTAATATGTATGAATATGCAGAAGAATTGGAACAAGGTATTTCTACATTAAATATACCGCCAGCACAAGTCTTACAAGTTGGTTGGGCTGCAGATGGTTTTCCTGTTCTATATCGTTTTGGTCCTGATAAAGAGGGTAATATAAAAGAAATGTTTGCAAGTTTTCAGTTAAAAAGCGGTTTACGCCCTGGAGATGGAATTAGTGCTCCTTGTGGTTCTTATTCTGGAAAATATACCAATGATTTTGGCTACGTTGCAGGAAAAGGAGATTTAGATGAATGTAACGGAATTGAAGCTTCCATTACATTAACTACAGCTCAAGGAGAAGAAACTTTTGACTATTATTATGTGGTAACTCAAGATTTCCCCCAAATTTCTAGATGTATAAAAGGTGATTTTAATGATAGTTTTATTAGTAGTGCTGGTGCTTTAAGTGGTGTTGATGCAGATGGAGACGGTTTTATAGTTTCTTATGATTGTGATGATTCTAATGCAAATATAAATCCTTTTGCAACAGATAATCCTTCAACTAGTTTTGATGAAAGTTGTGGAGCTGCATTAAGTACACCAAATATAGATTTGAAAGACTTAGGCTACTATATCAACTCAAATCCTAATGATGGCCATTTCTCTGTAATATCTACCAGTTCAGAAGAATATCAAGTTCAGCTATTTTCGATAACAGGACAGCTTGTTCTTGAAGAAACAGGTGTTGGAGTTTTAGAAATAAATACCATAACTAGCGCAGGTGTTTATGTGTTAAGTATTATAAGAGAAGGAAATAAACTGGGAACAATTAAAATTATTATAAAATGAGAATTTTAATATTAACTTGTTTTGCTCTACTAAATGTGACGAACATAAATAATTTGCATGAATCTATTTCTGCTACTTTTAATGTTGTAAAAAGAGGACATGTATTGATGCTAGAAATTGATTTTAATAAAGAAAACTTTATAAAGTTTGGTGGATCTAAAAGCTTACATGTTTCTAAAGAAGATTTTAGTAAATACTTACATAAAACAACTAGTTGGGAGTTTGATGGTGAAAAAATAGTACCTCAAGTTTTAGAAATAAAATCAGATGAACATCATACAAAAGTAATCTGTTTCTTATCTAAATACAAAGAAAGTATAAAGTCAGTTACAATTAAAAATGAATTTTTATTGAATGTGAAGTCTCATTCTAATATTATAAAGTTAGACATTAACAATACTTTTAAAGACTATCGATTGCATAAAAAAAGAAGAGAAATAAAAGTGAATTATAACCAACGTAACTAAAGCTTATTTCTCTTTTTATTTCTTCTTTTATTTCTCAAATAAAACTACAGTTTCAATATGCGCAGTATGTGGAAATTGATCTACCAGACTTATCTTTTTCATGAAATAACCAGCAGCACTTAACAACTCTGTATCTCTTGCCTGCGTTGCAGGGTTACAAGAAACATAGACCATTCTATCTGCTTTTAAATTGATTATTTTTTGTAATGTTTTTGGTGCAATTCCTGCTCTTGAAGGATCTAAAATAATGGTTTTTATTTTATTCTGATACTCAGGATGTGCAATTAAAAACTTTCCAACGTCTGCTGCGTAAAACTGTACTCCGTTAATATTATTTCTTTTAGCATTTTTCTTTGCATCTTCAATAGCCGAAGCAACAATATCTACCCCAACAATTTTAGCATTTTCACTTTTAGAAGCTACAATTTGTCCAATAGTACCAGTACCGCAAAACAAATCCATAACAACAGTATTGTCTACTTTAGATTTGTCTTCTAAAACATATTCTACAACTTTATTGTATAGTTTTTCTGCACACTTTGGGTTTGTTTGAAAAAAGCTTTTCATACTGATTTCAAAATCTAACCCTAATAACTCTTCTATAATCTTGTCTTTTCCATACACCAAATCTATGCTTCCAGAAGTGGCAATTGTTCTATCGCCAGTTTCGTCATTTATAGTGTGTAGCAAACCTGCCAAACGTTCTCCGAAAATGTCTTTTAGGAAATTCGCAAACTTTTCTAAATTAAATTTATCCAATTCAGGTGAAGTGGTGACTAAATTACACAGCAACTCATTTGTTTTAAAAGACTTACGAACGACAAAGTAGCGAAAGAAACCCTGTCTTTTTGGACCATGCCAAGGATCTAAACCCGTTTCAATACAATACTGCTTGATATTTTTTAATTCGTCCTCCATCTGTTTGTCAAACAAACCGGAATCTTTGTCTAAATTGTCTCCCATCCACCAAACGCCGCGTCTTTTAAAACCTAAGGTAAATTCATCTTTATCTCTTTTTGTAACCCTATCATACCCAATTGCAGAGAACCCATATTCCATTTTATTTCGATAATGAAAAACGTTTGGTGAAGTCACAAGTTCATCAAATAAATCTTCTATATTTTCTACTTTTCCTATTTTTTTGAAAAGTGAAAGTGTGCTTTCCTTTTTGTATTGATGTTGAAGTGCTATGGGAAGTTGTATATATGGGGCACCAGGAATGTCTTGATAGGGCACCTCAATTTCATCTTCAGAAGGTTCTAAAACATCGATTAATTTTGCTTCCGCATAATTTTTACTTGATTTACTAATTTGTGCTTTTACCAATTGTCCAGGCAGTGTATTTGGTACAAAAACCACAAAACTTCCTTCTTCTGAACGAATTCTTGCAATTCCTTTTCCTCCAAAAGCGTAATCTTCAATTTTTAATTCTAAAACTTGATTCTTTTTTACAAATTTATTTCTTTCTCTGCGTGGCATTGTCAATTGTATTTGATTGCAAAATTAGGGAAAGAAAAGGAGAGGTTTATCATTTATTAGAAAAAAGGCATTCTTCGTTTTTGAAGTCTTGTATGTTTGATAAAAGGAACCGTGTTTGTAGGGCACTTAGATTTTTAATACTTCTTATACATACTTTTGTTTTAGCAAACAGATTTGTAGTAAAAGAGCTTCCCTTTCTATCGAAAGCAGAAAAAACACCTTAAGAAGCATAACCTATAGAGGGCAAGCGTATTCGGATAAGGTTAGGTTCCATTTAGTAAAATATTTTAAGTACTTTTGTAACACTTCGGGGATGATTTCTTTCCCACGCTGAATTTTCGGCTCTCGCTGAAAGGATAAAGGTAGAACAGGAATGGTTATTTAATTATAAACATTTAAAATTAAAAGAATGGCTGTTTTAAACAAACTTACATCGCGAGAGGCGATCGAATTAGAGAACAAACACGGCGCGCACAACTACCACCCACTTCCCGTGGTTCTAAGTAAAGGTGAAGGTGTTCATGTTTGGGATGTTGAAGGTAAAAAGTATTATGATTTCTTATCTGCATACTCTGCAGTAAACCAAGGACATTGTCATCCTAAAATTGTGGATGCCATGACGCATCAAGCAAAAACACTGAGTTTAACATCGAGGGCATTTCATAATGACATGCTTGGTAAATACGAGAAATTTGCAACGGAGTATTTTGGTTTTGATAAATTATTACCAATGAATACAGGTGCAGAAGCTGTAGAGACTGCATTGAAAATTGCCAGGAAATGGGCATATGAAGTAAAAGGTATTGCAGAAAATAAAGCAGAAATAATTGTTTGTGAAAATAATTTTCATGGGAGAACAACTACTATTATTTCTTTTTCGAATGATGAAGTTGCTCGGAAAAACTTTGGACCGTATACCAACGGTTTTATTAAAATTGAATATGATAATTTGCAAGCCTTGAAAGAAACGCTTGAAAGTAGTAAGAATATTGCCGCCTTTTTAGTGGAGCCAATACAAGGTGAAGCTGGTGTTTATGTTCCTTCTGATAGATATTTAGCAACAGCAAAAGAGTTGTGTGCAGCGCATAACGTTTTGTTTATTGCTGATGAAGTGCAAACGGGCATTGCAAGAACAGGACGTTTATTAGCTACCTGTGGAAACTGTACCTGCCCAGAAAAAAATTGCTCAGGAGAACCAGAGACCAAAGCAGACATCCTTATTTTAGGGAAAGCTTTGAGTGGAGGCGCTTACCCTGTTTCTGCTGTTTTGGCAAATAATGCAATAATGAACGTAATAGGCCCAGGAAACCATGGTTCTACATTCGGAGGGAATCCTATTGCTGCGGCAGTTGCGATGGCTGCTTTAGAAGTAGTTGCTGATGAGAAGTTGGCTATAAATGCAGATGCATTAGGAGCTATATTTAGACACGAGTTAGCAGAATTCTGTAAAACCAACAACCTCGTAAAATCGGTAAGAGGTAAAGGTTTATTAAATGCTATTTTAATAAACGATACTGAGGATAGTTCTACCGCTTGGGACATCTGCATGAAGCTAAGAGATAATGGTTTGTTAGCAAAACCAACTCATGGTAATATTATTCGTTTTGCACCCCCATTAGTAATGACAGAAAAACAACTAATGGAATGCATTGCTATTATTAAGAAGACCATTTCTGAGTTTTAGTAATTTCAGTTTAAATCATTTTTAAAAAGTCATAAATAATTCTATTTATGACTTTTTTTTTGTTGGCATATTTATTTGTTTACTTTTGAGAGTGTTATCAAATAAATATAAAACCGATGCAAGAAATACTTACAGAATTAGAACAACTCAAAATAACGCCATCTGCTAAAGGGTTTTTAAAGGAAACGGCAAGTTGGTGTAAATTTTTATCCATTTTAGGATTTATTAGTTTAGGATTGCTACTTTTAGGTAGTTTTTTTATAGGCGTACTTTATAGCAGCTTACCGCAAGTAGCTGCTGCTCCTTTTAATTTAGGAACTATCATGACTGTTTTTTATGTGGTGGTCATAATCATTTACATCTTTCCAATTTACTATTTATATCAATTTTCTGCTAAAGTGAAAAAAGCATTGCTTTTGAAAGATGATGAAGTACTGACGAGTGCTTTTGAAATGTTAAAATCTCATTATAAATTTATTGGAGTTTTTACAATTATAACCGTGTCTATTTATCTATTAATAGCCACTTCTGCAGTGATGGGTGGGTTAGGAGCTTTATAAAAGATACGTTGAGATAGCTTATAAAATTATAAAATTTTAGGCTTTTTTAAATCCACTAAAAATGAAAGCATTATTTACAAAAACTCTAATTTTAAGTCTTATTTTAGCAGTCGCTTGTAAAAATAAATCTATGAAAAATATAGCTTCTAAAGCACCTTTGGCCGAAAAACAACCCACTACATTAAAGCTGCACAATGATGTGAGAATTGATAACTATTTTTGGATGCGCCTGTCTGATGAACAGAAGCTTGCAGAAGTAAAAGACGAACAAACTAAAAAGGTAATTCGTTATTTAGAAGAAGAAAACACCTATCATGACCAAATTACGGCCTCTTCTTTACCTTTTGAAGAACAATTATTCGAGGAAATGAAAGGCAGAATTAAGGAAGATGACTCCTCCGTTCCTTATAAAGATAATGGTTACTTCTATACTACCCGTTTTGAAATAGGAATGCAATACCCTATCTACAGCAGACAGAAAGACAATCTCAAAGCAACAGATCAAATTATGTTCAACATCAATGAAATGTCAAAAGGTTTTGATTATTTTCAGCTGGGTGGTATCAATATTTCTAACGATAACAAACTGGCAGTTTTTGCAACGGATACCATTAGTAGAAGACAATATTTCTTACGTATCAAGAATTTAGAAACAGGAGCGATTTACAAAGATATTATAGAAAACACCACTGGAGGCTCTGTATGGGCAAACGACAATAAAACCTTTTTTTATACAAAGAAAGATCCAACCACGTTAAGAAGTGAAAAAATATACAGACATGTTTTAGGTACACCAACTTCTGAAGATGTTGAAGTTTATCACGAAATAGACGAAACTTTTGGGACATATGTAACCAAATCAAAATCGAACAAATATATTATTATTGGCTCTTATAGCACGGTTTCTACAGAAGCTCAGTTCTTAGATGCAGATAATCCGACCGGTAACTTTACGATGTTACAAACCCGTGAGCGAGATTTAGAATACAGTGTTTCACACTTTGAAGGCGACTTTTATTTATTAACAAATAAAGATAATGCCACCAATTTTAAACTGATGAAAACCCCTGTTTCTAAAACAGAGAAAGAAAATTGGACAGATGTAATTCCACACAGAAAAGAGACACTATTAGAAGATTTCTCAATATTTAAAGAGTATTTGGTGTTAGAAGAACGCACCAATGGTTTAAATAAAGTACGTATCAAACGCTGGGACAAAACAGCTGATTATTACCTTCCTTTTAAAGAAGAAACATACTCAGTGGGTGTGTATTCAAATCCTGATTTTGTTACAGATACCATTCGCTATTCGTATAATTCCATGACAACTCCCGCTTCTGTAGTTGATTTTAACATGCGTGACCAGTCGAAAGATGTTAAAAAGGAACAAGAAGTTTTAGGTGGTAAATTTGACAAAGAAAATTATAAAAGTAAACGTGTTTGGGCAACCGCAAGAGATGGAGAAAAAGTAGCAATCTCATTGGTATATCACAAAGATACAAAGCTAGATAAAAATACACCTTTACTACAATATGCTTATGGTTCTTATGGATATACAATTCCAGATGGTTTTTCTTCTACGCGTTTGAGCCTATTAGACAGAGGTTTTGTGTATGCTTTGGCACACATACGCGGAAGTGAATATTTAGGAAGGAATTGGTACGAGGATGGTAAAATGTTGAACAAAAAGAATACGTTTACAGATTTCGTAGATTGTTCTAAATATTTAATCGCCAACAATTATACTTCTGCAAAACACTTGTATGCAATGGGTGGATCTGCTGGAGGCTTGTTGATGGGTGCCATTGTAAATATGAATCCTGAACTCTATAATGGGATTATTGCTGCGGTTCCTTTTGTGGATGTAATTTCTACGATGGTCGACGATTCCATTCCGCTTACTACGGGAGAATACGATGAATGGGGAAATCCGAATGAAAAAGAATATTACGACTACATAAAATCCTATTCTCCATATGATCAAGTAACTCCAAAAAATTATCCTAATATGCTTGTCACAACAGGGCTGCATGACTCTCAGGTACAGTATTGGGAACCTGCAAAATGGGTTGCTAAATTACGTGAACTAAAAACTGATGCTAATTTATTGTTGTTAAGAACAAATATGGAAGCAGGACACGGAGGTGCTTCCGGCCGTTTTGATGCTTTAAAAGAAACTGCAAAAGATTATACTTTCTTTTTGGCTTTAGAAGATAAACTTAGTAAACATTAATTTAACTTTAGACTCAATTTTATAATTCAAAACGAAAAATGTATTTTAGCATTGACTAGTAAAAAATAAAAACAACAGGTTGATTTGTGACATTTAGAATGACTAAAAACGACAAAATTAATAATAGCATTTTAGAATTAGTAGGAGAAACGCCGCTGATTAAGCTTCAAAAAATCACAAAAGATTTCAAAGGTGCTTATTTTGCGAAAGTAGAATACTTTAATCCAGGTCTTTCTTCAAAGGATCGGATAGCGTTGCATATTATTAACGATGCCGAGAAGAAAGGAATTCTTAAAAAAGGAGCAACCATTGTAGAAACTACTTCCGGTAATACTGGGTATAGTTTGGCAATGATAAGTCTTGTAAAAGGCTATAAATGTATTTTAGCAGTGAGTGATAAGTCTTCCAAAGATAAGATCGCCTTATTAAAAACGATGGGTGCAGAAGTGCATGTTTGTCCCGCAAATGTGCCAGCGGATGACCCAAGGTCCTATTATGAAGTTGCCAAAACTATTCATAAGAAAACAAAGAACTCTGTGTATATCAATCAATATTTTAATGAGTTGAATATTGAAGCACATTATAGAACTACAGGACCGGAAATTTGGCAACAAACTAAAGGAAAAATAACACATTTAGTAGTGGCTAGCGGAACTGGAGGTACGATATCAGGTGCAGGAAAATTTTTAAAAGAACAAAACCCAACAATAAAAGTTTTAGGAGTAGATGCCTTTGGCTCCGTTCTTAAGAAATACCACGAAACAGGAGCATTGGACCCCAACGAGATCAAACCTTATCAAATAGAAGGCTTGGGAAAATCACTCATACCAACAGCTACAGATTTTGATGTAATTGATACCTATGAAAAAGTAGGTGACAAAGATGCTGCCCTAACAGCAAGAGAAATTGTACGAAAAGAAGGCTTATTTTGCGGCTACACTAGTGGTGCAGTATTGCAAGCTACCAAACAGTATGCTGCTTTAGGTACCTTTGATAAAGAAAGCTTTATCGTGCTTATATTTCCAGACCACGGTTCTAGATATATGAATAAAATATATAGTGATGCTTGGATGCAGGCACAAGGTTTTATAGACTAAATTAATAAAATTCTAATTTATATCGAATTGTTTAAGCTCTTAGAATTTCTTAACTTCGCCCACTGAAAAAACAGCTGAATATGACGACAGATTTATTTGATAGACTTGTAAAAGACAAAGGTCCCTTGGGGAAATGGGCAGACATGGCAGAAGGCTATTATGTATTCCCCAAATTAGAAGGACCAATTTCTAATCGAATGTCTTTCAATGGTAAAAAAGTGATTACCTGGAGCATTAATGATTACTTAGGATTGGCAAATCATCCAGAAGTGTTAAAAGTTGACGGAGAGGCCTCTTTAGAGCATGGTTTAGCCTATCCAATGGGCGCTAGAATGATGTCTGGACATACTCCTTTTCACGAACAATTAGAACGTGAATGTGCTGCATTCGTAGCAAAAGAAAACGCGTATCTATTAAATTTCGGCTACCAAGGAATTATGTCAGCTATCGACGCCTTAGTTACTAAGAACGATATCATTGTGTATGATATGGATACGCATGCGTGTATTATTGATGGTGTTCGTTTGCATTCAGGAAAACGTTTTGTGTTTCGTCACAACGATATGGAAAGTTTTGAAAAAAACATAAAACGTGCTACTAGAATGGCCGAAAAAACTGGTGGAGGAATTTTAGTGATCTCTGAAGGTGTTTTTGGAATGCGCGGCGAGCAAGGACGTTTAAAAGAAATTGTAGCTTTTAAAAAAGAATACAACTTCAGACTTCTGGTGGATGATGCACATGGTTTTGGAACCTTAGGTAAAGACGGAAGGGGAACTGGGTTTGAACAAGGAGTACAAGACGAAATTGATGTATATTTTGCAACATTTGCGAAGTCTATGGCAGGAATCGGTGCATTCTTAGCAGGAAATAAAGATGTAATTCAGTATTTGCAATACAATATGCGTTCTCAAACGTTTGCAAAATCGCTGCCAATGGCCATGGTAAAAGGTGCGTTAAAACGTTTGGACATGTTGCGAACAATGCCCGAATTGAAAGAAAAATTATGGAAAAATACCAATGCTTTACAATCTGGATTGCGAGCTGCAGGGTTTGATTTAGGAACCACGCAAACGTGTATTACACCCGTTTTTTTAAAAGGTGATATTCCTGAAGCCATGGCAATGGTTAACGATTTGCGTGAAACTCACGGGATTTTTTGTTCGATTGTAGTATATCCTGTAATCCCTAAAGGATTGATTATTTTAAGGCTAATACCAACTACCACCCATACTCAAGAAGATATTTCAGAAACCATCACTGCTTTTTCTGCCATTAGAGTATTGTTAGAAAATGGCACTTATAAAAAGGTTGCAGCAACGATGGTGTAATTTTTTTGCATCTATAAAAAGTGAAATAGCACTCTTTTTCGGTTACTTATTTTAAATTCATCATAAAAAATAAACAAATATTAAATATTTGATAAAATTATAAGTTTCAGTACTTTTTCAGCTTTAATACTTGCTTTATTAAAAATAAAATGAAGATATTTGCAGTAAATATAGATAACATGACTTTTATTCAATCACATCATCATCATTTTAACAATTGCCAGCAAGCGATTTAAAAGTGTATTGAATAAAATCAACATAATTTTAAACCCGTTTGAGCAAATCAAACGGGTTTTTTATTTTAAGCCGTATTTGCTCAGACCACAAAAAAACAAAAAATGAGTAATTTAAGAATTGCAGTACAAAAGTCAGGACGATTAAATGAAGATTCAATGCGAATCTTAAAAGATATTGGAATTTCTATAGACAATGGAATTGACCAATTAAAAGCCTCCGCAAGAAATTTCCCTGTAGAAGTATTCTATTTAAGAAATGGCGATATTCCTCAATACCTAAGAGATGGAGTGGTAGATGCCGCGATCATAGGTGAGAATATTTTGATAGAAAAAGGAAATGATTTGGCGTTTATAGAACGTTTAGGATTTTCTAAGTGTAAAGTTTCCATTGCAGTCCCAAAAGAATCTAAAGCCAACTCTTTAAAAGATTTGGCGGGAAAAAGAATTGCAACTTCTTATCCTGAAACCGTCAAAAAATTTCTAAAAGAGCAACATATAGATGCAAAGTTACACACCATTAGTGGTTCTGTAGAAATCGCACCTAATATTGGCTTGGCAGACGGAATTTGTGATATCGTTTCTAGTGGAAGTACCTTGTTTAAAAATGGCCTGAAGGAAATTGAAGTTCTATTGCAGTCCGAAGCTGTGCTGGCCGTTTCACCGAAAATTTCTGAAGAGAGAAATGTTATCTTGAAAAAAATTCAGTTTAGAATTCAATCTGTTTTAAAAGGAAGAGATTCTAAATATGTATTACTGAATGCACCCAACGAAAAATTAGACGCTATTTTGAGTTTACTTCCAGGAATGAGAAGTCCCACTGTGCTTCCCTTGGCAGAAAAAGGCTGGAGTTCTGTGCACACCGTAATTTCAAAAAATGAATTTTGGGAGATTATTGACGGCTTAAAAGAAAATGGAGCAGAGGGCATTTTAGTATGTCCAATTGAAAAAATGGTACTGTAATATGAAGAAAATTGAAAATCCACAGCGAAAAGATTGGAATACAATCTTAGAGCGACCCACAAAAAAAATCGGGGATATTGAGGCGATTGTGAATGAAGTTTTTGCCGATATTCATAAAAATGGAGATATAGCAGTATCAAAATACACGAAAAAATTTGATAATATTGCATTAGATAGTAATCTCGTTTCAGTCTCAGAAATTGAAGAAGCAATTGCCATAGTTCCACTTGAATTAAAAGAGGCAATTCAACTAGCAAAAGAAAATATTACCAAGTTCCATGTAGCACAAAAGACAGAAAAAGTATTTGTAGAAACGACCAAAGGAGTTTCTTGCTGGCAAGAAAAAAGACCCATTCAAAAAGTAGGCTTGTATGTTCCTGGAGGTACTGCACCTTTATTCTCAACAGTGCTAATGTTAGCCATTCCTGCTCAAATTGCAGGTTGTAAAGAAATTGTATTGTGCTCACCACCAAATAAAGAAGGAAAGCTTCCTCCTGCAATTTTATATACTGCTAATTTATGTGGTGTCACTAAAATCATAAAAATGGGTGGTATTCAGGCCATTGCAGCATATACATTTGGTACTGCAACAATTCCGCAAGTACATAAAATATTCGGACCAGGAAATCAGTTTGTAACCGTGGCAAAACAATTGGCAACTAAATTTGGAGTTGCGATAGACATGCCTGCTGGGCCAAGTGAGTTATTAGTGGTTGCAGATGATTCTTCAAATGCCAGTTATGTTGCTTCTGATCTATTAAGTCAAGCAGAACACGGAGAAGATAGTCAGGTTATTTTAGTGTCTACCTCAAAAAAACTCATCGCTGCAGTTTCAAAGGAAATAGAAAAACAATTGGTCGCATTGCCAAGGATTGCAATTGCTCAAAAGGCAATTCAGAATTCTAAATCTATTTTTGTTGAAAACGACGAAACAGCGCTTGAGTTAATTAATGAATACGGACCTGAGCACTTTATTGTTTGTACAAAAAATAATGATTTTTATATTGACAATATATCGAATGTAGGTTCTGTTTTTATAGGAAATTATACACCTGAAAGTGCTGGTGATTATGCTTCAGGCACCAACCATACGTTGCCTACAAACGGATTCACAAAAGCATATTCCGGAGTGAATTTAGATAGCTTTACAAAGAGTATTACTTTTCAAGAAATCTCTAAGGAGGGTATTCAAAACATCGGAAAATCTATTGAGGTTATGGCCGCTGCAGAAGGATTACAAGCGCATAAAAATGCTGTTACATTGCGTTTAAAAGACTTAAACTAAGTAAAAATAGCCATGACTTCTTTAAAGCCATTTTAACATGAAAACAAAATTCAACTTAGAAAACCTCATTCGAGAAAATATAAAATCTCTAAAACCTTACTCGTCTGCAAGAGATGAGTACAAGGATGCGACTACTTCTGAAATGATCTTTTTAGATGCCAATGAAAACCCGTTTGAAAACGGAGTAAATCGATATCCTGACCCACAACAGCTTAGTGTTAAAGAATTACTTTCAAAGATCAAAAATATTGATACAGAAAACATTCTTTTAGGAAATGGAAGCGATGAAGTGTTAGATTTAATTTTTAGAGCATTTTGTGAACCGAATCAGGATAATATAATAACGTTACCGCCAACGTATGGAATGTATGCTGTATTAGCAAATATCAATGCAATCGAAAATAGAGTAGTGCTGTTAACAGAGGAGTTTCAACCGAAAGTAGGACCAATTTTAGAAGAAGTAGATAAAAATAGTAAGATTTTGTTTTTATGCTCGCCAAACAATCCTTCAGGAAATAGTTTTACAGAAGAAATTGTGGAGAACTTATTGACAAAGTTCAATGGATTGGTTGTTATTGACGAAGCATACATCGACTTTTCAAAACAAATCAGTTGGTTGGAAAAATTAGCAAAATTTCCCAATTTAATCATTACTCAAACACTATCAAAAGCTTATGGTTTGGCGGGTATTCGTCTCGGGGTTTGTTATGCATCCGAAGAAATCATCAAGATATTAAACCGCATAAAGCCACCGTATAATGTCAATGCGCTAACGCAACAAAAAGCAATTGAAAGACTGTCAAAAATTGCTGTTGTTGAAAACGAAGTTTCTGAAATTATACAACAGAGAACATTGGTACTAAAAGCATTGAAAACCATTTCCTGCGTTCAATTAATATATCCAACAGATTGTAATTTTGTTTTGGTTCAAGTGGACAATGCAACAATGCGTTACGAGCAATTGACTCGCAAAGGAATTGTGGTGCGAAATAGAACAACGCAAGCTTTGTGTGAAAACTGTCTCCGCTTAACGATTGGTACAGCGCTAGAAAATCAGCAATTAATAAAAGCTTTAACAGAAATATCATTATGAAAAAAGTATTATTTATAGATAGAGATGGAACCTTAGTTTTAGAGCCACCTGTAGATTATCAACTAGATAGTCTAGAGAAGTTAGCATTTTATCCAAAAGTATTTCAATACATGGCAAAAATTGCCTCAGAACTGGATTACGAATTGGTCATGGTTACCAATCAAGATGGTTTAGGAACAGCCTCTTTTCCTGAAGATACTTTCTGGCCAGCGCAGAATAAAGTACTCTCTGCTTTTGAAAAAGAGGGTGTTGTTTTTTCTGAAATTTTAATAGACAAGACCTTTCCAGGCGAAAATGCGGATACAAGAAAACCGAGAACTGGCATGCTTACAAAATATTTTTCAAACGATTATGACTTAGAAAACTCTTTTGTTTTAGGGGATCGGATAACGGATATGGAATTGGCGAAAAACTTGGGTTCTAAAGGAATATACTTAGCTGAAAATTTAGAGATAGAGACGGATGAAATAGCATCAACCAAACAGGGAATTTTAGATTGTATCGCTTTAACTAGTCCAAACTGGTCAGAGATTTATGAATTTTTAAAGTTGAAAGACCGTGTTGCTGAAATAACAAGAAACACAAACGAAACAAAGATTTATATCAAAGTAAACTTAGACGGCTCTGGGAAAAATAAGATTGACACGGGTTTGTCTTTTTTTGATCACATGTTAGATCAAATTGGTCGGCATGGAAACATGGACTTGACCATACACGTAAAAGGGGATCTAGAAGTAGATGAACACCATACAATAGAAGATACTATGATTGCTTTTGGGGAACTATTTAACAAAGCGTTAGGAAACAAACTAGGCATCGAAAGATATGGCTTTTGTTTGCCTATGGATGACTGTTTGGCGCAGGTTGCAGTGGATTTTGGAGGTAGAAATTGGTTGGAATGGGATGCCGAATTTAACCGAGAGAAAATAGGAGACATGCCAACAGAAATGTTTTTCCACTTATTTAAATCCTTTACAGACGGTGCGAAATGTAATTTGAACATCAAAGCATCAGGAACCAACGAACACCATAAAATAGAAGGTATTTTTAAAGCATTTGCGAAAGCAATGAAAATGGCGGTCAAGCGAGATGCTAATAAAATGTTCTTGCCCAGTACAAAAGGGTTGCTTTAAAAGAGTGTTTACAATGTAATATTTACAGAGAGTAAAAAAGAAATTAAAATGAAAATCATAATTATAGATTACGGTGCTGGAAATATTAAAAGTATTCAATTCGCTTTTAAGCGTTTAGGTTTCGATGCCGTTTTGTCTCATAATATTGATGAAATCAAAGCTGCAGACAAGATCATTTTTCCAGGTGTTGGAGAAGCAAGTTCTGCAATGAAAATGCTTCAGGAAAGTGGTTTAGACAAGGTAATTCCCACCTTAAAACAACCGGTATTGGGGATTTGCTTGGGAATGCAATTAATGTGTACTTCCTCTGAAGAGGGAAATACGAAAGGATTGGGGATTTTTGATGTCGCAATAAAACGTTTTTCTAATACTGTTAAAGTGCCACAAATGGGTTGGAATGTCATTTGTAATTTGAAGTCCGCGTTGTTTGCAGAGATAAAAGAAAATGAGTTTATGTATTTAGTACATAGCTTTTATGCCGAAAATTGTGAGGCGGCAATCGCCACAACAAACTATGAACTTCCCTATGCATCTGCGCTGCAAAAAGATAATTTTTATGGCGTACAGTTTCACCCAGAAAAAAGTGGCGTTGTGGGCAGTAAAATTCTTGCTAACTTCTTGAAATTATAGAATAATATTTTGACTGCTGTCGATTCGTTCATGAATCGTCTCAATTTAATAAAAAGTAAAACAATGAGAATAATACCAGCCATAGACATTATCGACGGCAAATGTGTACGTTTGACCAAAGGAGATTATAGTACAAAGAAAATATACAATGAGCATCCTTTAGAAGTAGCCAAAACATTTGAAGCTGCAGGTATAAACTATTTGCATGTAGTAGATTTAGATGGGGCAAAAGCAAGCCAAATTATCAACTATAGGGTGTTGGAGCAGATTGCAAGTAAAACGCGCTTAAAAATTGATTTTGGTGGTGGTTTAAAATCAAACAAAGATGTAGAAATTGCTTTTAACTCAGGTGCTAATCAAATTACAGGAGGAAGTATTGCTGTGAAAAATAGGGAGCTCTTCGCAAGTTGGATTGAAAAATATGGTGTTGATAAAGTTATTTTAGGAGCAGATTTCTACCCCGATACTTCCGGAGGAAAGATAGCAACCAATGGTTGGCAAGAAGAAAGCACTTTGGAACTGATTCCGTTTATTCTAAGGTATCAACAACAAGGAATTTCGTCCGTTATCTGTACAGATATTTCTAAAGATGGTATGCTCTCCGGTCCCAGTTTTGAAGTTTATAAAAATATTTTAACTTCGTGCACTCCAGATACCAGCAAAGTATCTCTAAAGTTAATTGCTTCTGGAGGAATCTCAGCATTTGATGAGCTACCACTATTAGCAACGATAGGCTGTGAAGGTGTAATTATTGGAAAGGCTATTTATGAAAAAAAAATAAGTTTAAAACAATTAGAACAGTATATCTTGAACAATTAGTTACTCGTTTTTAGTAGTTTGCAATTTTAAAACTGCCAAAAGCCAAAATATAAAAGCCATTAAAATGTTAACAAAAAGAATAATCCCTTGTTTAGATATTAAAAACGGAAGAACTGTGAAAGGCGTCAATTTTGTTGATTTAATTGATGCTGGAGATCCCATCATATTAGCAAAACAATATGCTGAGTTAGGGGCGGATGAATTGGTTTTTTTAGATATTTCTGCAACCTTAGAAGGCAGAAAAACAATGTTAGAAATGGTTTTAAAAGTTGCGGAACAAGTAAATATTCCATTTACTGTGGGCGGTGGTATTTCTTCGGTGGCGGATGTAGCCTTGTTGTTAAAATCTGGAGCAGACAAAGTTTCTGTAAATTCATCTGCCATTAAAAGGCCTGAATTAGTCAATGAATTAGCCGCCAAATTTGGAAGTCAATGTGTGGTAGTAGCGATTGACGCAAAGCAGGTTAGAGGGGAATGGAAAGTCCATCTCGCGGGAGGAACAATTCCAACCGAATTGAATCTATTTGAATGGGCTAAAGAAGTAGAAAAAAGAGGTGCTGGAGAAATTTTATTTACTTCTATGAATAACGATGGAACGAAAACTGGATTTGCAAACGAGGCACTAGCAAAGTTATCCACAGAACTAAACATCCCTATTATTGCTTCCGGGGGTGCTGGAACTGTGCAGCATTTTGTAGATACCTTTAAAAAAGGAAAATCAGACGCCGCACTTGCAGCCAGTGTTTTCCATTTCGGAGAAATTAAAATATTGGAACTGAAGCAAGTTTTGAAAGAACATCTCATTCCTGTAAGAATATAGCTTTTTTAAGAAATACATGAAGGTATTAGAAATAAAAAAATATGAACATCGTTACCATCAGCAATTTAAAGAAATTTCTTTAGAATGGCTTCATGGCTATGAACTATATGAAAAAGCAGATGCGGATTTATTAGCGCATCCACAAAAATACATTCGTGCAGGAGGGTTTATTTTTCTTGCACATTATGATCAAAAAGTTGTGGGTACGGTTAGCTTGATTCCAATCAAAAAAGATACTTTTGAGCTCATGAAATTAGGGGTATTTAAAGGCTATAAAGGACTTGGTATTGGACGTGCATTAATCGAAATATGCATTGACCTCTGTAAAGAAAAAAGAGCAGACCTAATTACATTAGAAACAAGTAGTAAACTAAAAAACGCCATACAACTCTATGAAAAATTAGGGTTCTTACATGAAGAAATTACCGATTCTTATTATGAATCTGCAGACGTAAAAATGGTATTAAACTTAAACAATGAACATAGATTTTAATAAAAATAGTGATGGCTTAGTGCCTGCAATTATTCAAGATGCGACCACAAAAAATGTTTTAATGTTGGGATATATGAATACAGCAGCTTTTAACAAAACAAAAGAGACAAAACGAGTTACTTTTTACTCGCGCACTAAAAAACGTTTGTGGACCAAAGGAGAAGAAAGTGGAAACACACTGCAATTAGTAAACATGCAGTTAGACTGCGATAGTGATAGCTTATTGATTTCAGTGCACCCAAACGGTCCCACATGTCACAAAGGCACGGATACCTGTTGGAATGAGAAGAATACTTCGAATTATGGTTTCTTTTCAATTTTGGAAAAAACGATTACAGAGAGAGTTGCGAACAGCGATGTGGAAAAATCTTATGTGGCAAGCTTATTTGATAAAGGAATTAATAAAATAGCTCAAAAAGTAGGAGAGGAAGCAGTTGAAACTGTTATTGAAGCCATGGACACTAATGATGAACTATTTTTGTATGAAGCTGCTGATTTGTTATTTCATTATTTAATGCTTCTACAGGCCAAAGGTTTTACATTAAAAGATATTGAAGCTGAACTAATAAGTAGACAGAAGTAATCAATAATTTACAATCCTGAGATTTAAAAGCACTCAAATAGATAAATAAATTTTGGGTGCTTTATAGTTTATTGCCTTCCTAATAGTTATCGTCCCTTTTCCCTTTCAAATAGGCTTTAGGTGCGCTTAAGTTTATGATAAAAAAAGTTTAATTATTTAAATAATAGTGCTATAATCAATTTCTACAAGCAGTAATATGAAGCTTCATAAATCTCAGACCCTCATTCTTATCGCATTCATTTTTATTTATGTTATTTGGGGATCAACCTATCTTTTTAATAAAATTATAGTTACTGAATTAGCTCCGTTTTTCATAGGAGCTATACGATTTATCACTGCAGGAATTTTGATAATGATCATTGCTAAGCTCTTAAAATTAAAATTACACATTACAAAAAAGCAATTTTTGAATTGTTTTATAGCAGGGTTCTTATTCTTGGTCTACGGCAACGGTGTCTTCGTTTGGGCTCTAAAGTTTGTGGATAGTGGCTTTGCCGCTTTATTAGCCTCTACGCAACCTTTATTTGTGCTATTATTAATGCGATTAGTAGATCGAAAACCAATGCAAAAAAAATCAATTTTTGGAGTTTCATTGGGTTTGTTAGGAATGTATTTATTAGTAAGTCAACATGATATTACTTCTTCAGAAGGAAGTATTATAGGGATTTTTATGATTTTCACCTGTGTACTGAGTTGGAGTTACGGCAGTGTATTTGTTTCAAAAGCGGATTTACCACAAAATTTTTTTGTAAGTACTGGATACCAAATGTTAATTGCTGGAACGATGTTGCTTTTAGGAAGTTTAATTTTTAATGAAAACTGGATATCTCCTTTAAGCTGGAGCTCGGATGCACAAGGATCTATGCTTTTCCTCATCTTATTTGGGGGAATTATAGCATTTACTTCCTTTAACTATTTGCTAAAAATGGTATCCACCGAAAAGGTAGCAACCTCCGCCTATGTAAACCCAATCATCGCAATGCTTTTAGGTTGGTACGTGCTGGACGAATCATTAACGCTTCAATCCGTCATTGCATCTATCATTTTATTATCTGGGGTATACTTTATTACTACGCGAAAGAGAATTGCAAAAGTAACTGCCGATGAGTCCATAAAACCCTAATAATCTAAACGTTATACGCAATAGTAAGGCATGTATGGACTTCTCTTCATATAATTACAAAGTATTTTGGACCACAACTAAATTTTATTTAAAAATTCTTTTTAATTCTCGCTAAGTCTCTTTTATTGTCTCTGTCCTTAATAACTTCTCGCTTGTCATGCGTTTGTTTTCCTTTTGCAAGCGCTATCTCTAGTTTGGCAAAACCTCGGTCATTAATAAAAAGTTTTAAGGGAACAATCGTATTTCCTTTTGCCTCAACATCTCTTTTCAAACTCCGCAGTTCACGTTTATTTAGCAATAACCTTCGCTCACTTTTGGGTTTATGATTAAAATGGTGTCCGAACATATATTCTTGGATGTACATATTTACAATGAACAATTCCCCTCCTTCATTAAATTCACAAAAACTTTCTGTAATCCTAGCTTGACTTAATCTTATGGATTTTATTTCAGTTCCTGTTAATTGAATTCCAGCCACAAACTTGTCAAGAATTTCAAATTCAAAACGGGCTTTTTTATTTTGTATGTTGATGTTTTTTTGAACCATCAATAATCATTTTTTAATTTTAACAAAGATACATTTTTACATTCGGGAAAGAAATGTAATTTTGAGTTCTATTCCATATTTCATTAAATAAAAGCCGAATGAAACAAATTGCTTCTGTGTTCTTATTTCTTTTAATTGCTTGTAAACCAAAAGATTTGGACTTAACTGCACAGCAAATTATTGACAAAACCATGCACTATTCAGGCGCAGATCAGGTAGTGAACTCTAAAATTAAATTCACGTTTAGAACCAAAGAGTACACTGCGATAAGAAAGAATGGAATTTTTGAACTTTTTAAACAATATCTTACAGCAGACAGCCTAAAAGTAAAAGAAGTACTATCCAATAATGGATATTTAAGATTCATAAATAACAAAGCTGTTCCGGTTGTGGATTCACTAATTGCAGACTATGGGAATGCTATAAACTCTGTGCACTATTTCTCTGTGCTTCCTTTTGGTTTGAACAATGCCGCTGTTCATAAAAAACTATTAAAAAGTGCTCAAATAAAAGGAAAAGAATATTATAAATTAGAAATTAGTTTTTCCGAGCATGGAGGAGGAGAGGACTTTGAAGATCTCTTTATTTATTGGATTGGAAAGGAGAGTTTTTTAATTGATTACCTGGCATATTCATATCACACAAACGGAGGCGGAATGCGTTTTAGAGCAGTAAAAACTCAAAATAAGACAAAAGGGATTCGTTTCGTAAACTATGAAAATTATAAACCCATAGATCCAAACATAGATTTCTATACCATAGATCATGCCTTTGAAAACAATGGGCTAAAAAAAGTGTCTGAAATTATTCTAGAAGCGATTGAAGTTAAGTTATAGTTTTAATGTATCCTCACAACTCGGCTTGTTTTCTTTCCGTTTTGAATAGTTACAACGTACAAACTTGAATTGTCTTTGTCATTCATGCTTTGATACTTTTCTTGTTCTAAAATTAAATTAACAAAGGCCGGAGTGGTATTGCTATGACCTACCACCAAGACAGACTTGCCAAGCGTTACTTTTTGAAATATAGCGTCATACATGTTATTGGGATCATAAAACTGAATAAGTAAACTCTTCTCCGCTGCAGTTGGCTCTGCTGTTTGTTGGGTTCTTTTATAATCACTAGAATAAACGGCATCTAATGCAACCGTCTCAAAGTATTTTGCCCAATTAGAAGCTCTTATCAATCCTTCTGAATTTAAATTTGGATTTCTATTTGTTGGATTTGTTCTGTCTTTTTCTGCGTGACGAATTAAGTAATACGTAGTTGTTTCATTGGAATTACAAGCAACTATTAAGATAAAAAGTAATAAAGTTTGTAGTTTTTTCATGAGGATTCTTTTACCGTACGAATATAGATAAAAAAGAAGTTGTGCATTTATATGCTTGTCAAGTCAGGAAAATGTGAGCATAGTATTAAGAGCTTAAAAGCATACTCTTTTGTTTTCTAGCACTATGCGTCCTGTATTTAGTTTTATTTGCAATAAAATAAATTATTATAGGGTGTAAAGTATCGTCATTACTGCATTATTGACGGTTAAAGTTTCTTACCTTTGCTTTAATAAAGCATTAAAAAAGATAAAATGGGTATATTTGGTAATATGTTTGGTGGTACAGAGGGTACCGAACCAAAATCAAAAAAAAAATCATATTTAAATTGGCTTCCGCTAACCTCTATAGAGCAATTAGAAACCATAAAAAATGAGTCTAATACAGGGGCCGTTTTAATTTTTAAACACTCTACAAGATGTGGAATTAGTAAAATGGTAATCAAGCAATTTGAAAAATTATTTACGGAAGAAAATCAGCATTTAAAAGTATATTATTTAGACCTTTTAAATTATAGAGATATTTCTAATG
>Ga0115007_10000083_pt1 | contig 52277 bp, 35 predicted proteins | sample ArcOceMetagenome_2_FD_87166 | JGI IMG/M metagenome (GOLD analysis project Ga0115007, IMG submission 87166) | Marine eukaryotic phytoplankton communities from Arctic Ocean - Arctic Ocean ARC135M Metagenome | ecosystem: Environmental > Aquatic > Marine > Oceanic | place: Arctic Ocean | collected...
ATGGAGCTCTCCTTTGCTTGCTCATCAATGACATCGTCAAAAAAAAAAAGGAGTCACAGCCACTTTTCATTTGTTTCCCACTGGAAAAGACGTCGATGTCTACGTTTCTTTTATCATGGGCTTTTTTCGTTTGAAGAGAGAGCTGCTTCTTCGATTCGTCGCGGAGCTGACAGTCGTGTATCATGCAGTGCGTTTTCGATACTTTCGAGTGCGTTTCAATTTCAATCGTCTTCTTGACTCGCGCGCGCTCGCGTTCGCGCGCGCTGGCTACGCGCTCACCCCGGTTTCCAGAACCCCCGGATATCCTTCGTCCCGATCGCGGCGTGTTCGTTCGCGGCGACCCTCAGCCTGAAACGCAGGTCGCTCGTCGCACCCCGGTGACACCCGTCGCACAGCGTCCTGAAGTTGTCCAAGTCGCACGCGCCCCCGCCCTCCGCCACGGGCACGTGGTGGTCAGCTTGCCACAAGTCTCCCGCTTTCGGGGGATTGCCACTCGTCGCGATTGCGGCGGCGCGTTTATTCGAGAACCGCCCGGTGGCCTCCAAGATCGCAATGCGCTGCGGTACGCTCGGTTCCGATTCCAGTCGCTGGAAAAGGAAATCGCAATCAAGACCGCACAGCTGGCACACGCCTCTTTCCAGCTGAAACAGCTGCGCTCGGCCGACGCCGGTCACGGTTTTCACGCGGAACGACTTGAGACAGGTTTCTCCGCAAAACGGGTGGCCGAGCTGTTCGCGTAGAGTCTCGGCGTACGGCGCCGCGCAGGTCAAGCACAACGGGGTTTTTTCGAAGTGTTCCCCCGCCAGACAGGGCGCGAACCACTGGCACCACTCTCTGGTTTTTCCGCGCCAAATTTTGATCGTGGCGCCGGGAACTGGCGGGTCAGCGAGGGAGACAGACGTGTTTATGGCCGGATCGATGCTCGGCGCGTACCGGTTCGACGGAAGGGCGGACGACCCCCCGGGGACAGACGGCCCGGCCCGCCCCGCCCCCGCGTGTAGAAACAAATCAGCCGACGCGTACCGCTCAGTGCACCGCGTTGAGCGTGACACCGCATGCCCTTGCGGATGTCGTGTCAAGTCACGCAAGCAATTCCCAAGAGGCGTCCGAAGCGGTTTGTTCGCAAGAGAAACCTGCGACGTGGCTTTCAGGTTGTCCCACTCGTGAAGAAACACGCGAAACGCGGCGCGCGTTTCGGGGGACCGAAGCGTGGGAGGCAGCGAACCCAAGTCCCCCGCCGCGTCCGCGACACGAAACTCGCTGGAAGTCAAACGAGCGTTTGCGTATTCCCAAAACGACTCGTCTCCTCCGTCGTCGGCTTCACGCGAAGACACGGAGTCTTGCATGAAACCTAAGTTCTTAGTTCTTATCTCCGTGTCTTGCGTGAAACCTCCTGAGTTCTTACCGTCGTTGGCTTGAGCCGAACCTCCGTCCACACCAACACACCGCCGGCGATACACGAAAACCCGGCCCGTATTCCCGGAAACCTCAAACGCGACGTCGCGGTCGGTGTGGGGGTTGTTTGTTCTGAGAGTCGCCGCCAAAGTCTCGGATTCAATTCGCCCCGGGGTACGAAAAAGGGTCTTCGCGGGTTTTGCTTTGGCGGCGGTGCCAAACCAAGCCGGTCCAGGCGCGTCGCACGCGCCGCACCGTCGCAACGCGGGTGCGTTTAGAAGCGTACACCGAACACACGCCCATTCCGGACCGGGCGTCGAGGATGAGTTAACTCCTTGTTCTTGAGAAAACTCGGGCGCGTTTGCGTTCGTCGCGTTTTGCTCGGGCGACTTTGTCAAATCAATCGCGGCGGAAGGCGTCGTTTTCGTTTTACCTGACCCCCCTCCTCCCGCGAAGAAAGCGCGTATGTCGTGCGCGTGGATCCCGCCAATAGGCGTGTCATCGGCGTTGGCGTCAGTGGTGGTGCCGCCTCCTGCGGTTCCGTTTGGTCCCGCCATGAACGCCCCAGCGGAAGACGGGTTCACCGCGAAGTGTTGCATCAAGCTCGAAAGCACGCCGGCGTCGGCGTCGGCGGCCACGTTCCCGTCCACCACCTCCGCGCCCAGATCCGTGGCGGCGCCGTCCAGAATGTGGCCCAGCCGTTCCAGCTTCCGCAAAATAGCAGGCCATATCACGTCATCCAGCGTCCCCGCCGCGCACAGGAACTTCACGTTGACTGCGTTTTTCTGCCCCAGCCGATGTGCGCGGTCCTCCGCTTGGAGCATCGCCGCGGGAACCCAGTAAAGCTCGCCGAACACCACGTCGGACGCCGCGGTCAGGGTGATGCCTTGCCCGCAGGCCAGGATGGAAAGCACCGCGACCCTGATGTCGGGCTCCTGTTGGAACCGGTTCACTAAAAGCGACCGATCCAAACTCGGCGTGCGGCCGTCGATGCGCACGTGCGGCACCCGCGCCGCTCTCAATGCGTTTTCCATCGCGTCGAGCATCACGTGGTGGTGCGCGAAGAAAAGCACCTTGCTGGTGCCGCTTTCCAGAATTTCGGCGACCCTCGCGGCGACGTCGCCCGCTTTCGCGGAGGCGGTGATTTGCCCCCACGCGGAGAGCGCTTTTAAGGTCTCGAAGCGTTTTTCGTGGTCGCCGCCACCGTTGCTTTCTTTTTTGAACGACGACACCAGCGCCTCCGCCGCCGCGTTCGCGTCCCTCGCCGCGGTCGTTGATAGCTCGAACCGAACGCACTCCCGGCGCTTCGCGGGAAGCTGGTCCGCCACCACGTTTTTCAAAACACGGTGCATGTAGTTTTTCTTCAACACCTGGTGCAACTCCAGCAAGTTGCGCCCGCCCCCCACGTCCCACCCCCACGGCTTTTTCTTCGCGTCGCAGTACCGCTTCGCGAAGTCGTTGAAGCTCCCCACCCCCCCTGGTTTCAACGCGTCGAGCTGCGTGAACAAGTCTTTCGGCCGATTCAGCGCCGGCGTGCCGGATAGCAAAACGCACCGCTTCGCGCGTCGCAGCACCGGCAGTAACGCCTGCGTGCGCTTGGCTTTCGCATCCTTCACGTAGTGCGACTCGTCCGCGATTACTATTTTGAACCGGGCGGCTTCGCACTGGGTGCGAATCGAGGGGTTGTTCATAAGGGCGTAGGAGATGATTGATATTCGCGAGGTGGGCGACGCAATCGCGGTGTTGTTCCCATCCTTCACCACGTTCACGTCACCCGGTCGCAACAAACCATCCAACCAAAGCTCCAACGCGTCCACCCAAGGCCAGCGCATTGACGACGGAACCACGATCAACGCGGGCCACTCGTGCGAGTAATGCGCGAGACACGCCAAGGCTTGCAAAGTCTTGCCGAGGCCCATGTCGTGCGCCAGCAGAGCGCGGCCACCGTGCGCGAGCACGAAGGCGATGCCCTCTCTTTGGAACGGGAGAAGCAACGCGTGTAGACGCGGGGCGCGCGTTGCGATGACGGAAAGTGAGCGGTCAAGCTCCGCGGAATCCACGGCCGACGCCGCAGCGCCATCCGCGTCGTGCTGGTTCTCCTTTTCGTGTTCAGATCTGTCGTTTTCGAGTCTCGCGCGCTTGCCCTTGCCCTTGACCTCTGGCTCCAAAGGGGCCTCGTCTCCTCGGGCCGCCGCCGCCTGCTTGCGAATCTTGTTCACGAGCAACGCGGGCTTGCCTTCTCCTCCGGCCATCTGCCTCCGACCTCGTGGCGTCCACCGAAGTGCCGGCTGCTCGGACGGAGTTTTAAGTTTGTTGAGAAAAAGCAGTGCTTTCTTTTGCCAGCTGCGGTGTCTCGTCCCAAGCTGTTTCTTCGAGTTCAAATCGCGAAGCGCACCGGTGATGTCCCGGCCGATCCGTGGCGGCCGTGGCGGCGGTGGCGGGATCACGGTATTCCGCTCGCCAAAGGCACCGAGCACGGACCCTAAGCCCAGCCAGAAACCCGACCTGCCCGTGCCGAACCCCCCATGCGTTCCGAGGCCCCCGAAAAACGCGGTGCCTACTCCAGAGCCTGGTGTGCCCACCTTGACCTCGCCCCAGCCTCGTGCAAAACCATCGGGCTCGAAGCGCCCGCCGCCTTCGCCGACCGTGCCTGGACCCAATCAAAACCGCGATGTGAGGGATACGAGACGTGATACGCAGACGGGGATGCGCTCCGATCTTGACCAACACGGGGGTGAGGATGATCAAGAGATGATGACGACGCCGAAAAAAACAACCGCGAGTAAAAGAGCCGACGATGCGTTTCAGGACGAACACCAAACCCAATCGATTGGTGACCCCGGGGCCCGGTCTCCCTCTTCCGTCGTGAAGAAGAAAAAGAAAAAAAGAGCCGACCCGGAAAAGGCCGCACAAGCCGCGGTGTACGCCGCGGTGAACGCGGCGCACGCCGCGGATGCGGCCGCGAAGGCCAATAAACTTCTCGGCGAGCTGAAAGTGGCGAACAAGGAAAAGGAAACGGATGACGATTTGGCGGAACAAACGCGCGCGCAGTTGGAAACGCTTCTTCGCGAACGCGCGGGTTTCTCGAGCCGTATCGCGACGCTGCAAAGGGAAAGAGACGCACAGGAGGAATTGCTTCATGTACAGAACCAGGCCCTGGATGACGCACAGCAAATGATCGAGGCGTTGCGGTTGGAGCTGCAAAAAAGGGAGGAGGTGCGTCTTTGAAATATTAAAAATTTAGAAAAACCGAAACTCGAAAGAATACGGGGTTTGTCTCGGAGGGTCCGAGACGGGACCGCCACGATTCCTCCCGGACAACCAGCGGCCACGATTCGTCCCGTGGACGTCGTGGTTTTCTTCGCCCTTGCACAACCGCACACGCGTGAACGCACCGTCCTCATCGTCCTACGCAACATGGGGAAAGACAAGGCGACTCGCGCGAAGGAACTCGCCAAGGACACCGCGGGGGCGGTTTCCGAGGAAGTCGCGCGTGGCGCCGGGGAGATCAAGGACGCGGCGAAACCGATGGCGGGAAGCGTAGGGACTTCCGTGAAGGACGCGGTTGCGAGCGGTGTGGAGACCGTGGGGGAGACCGCGAAAGACGCGGCGTCCACGGTCACCTCCGCGGTGTCCAGCGCTATCAAAAAGGTACCACAGTCTCGCCTTCCCGAAACCGAAAGCCTCTGAACACGGGCGACCGCGCGCGCGCGGTCTTCTCGCCCGCCCGCCCCCGACGAACGCCGCACCACAACACAGACGTCTCGGAGAAGCCGAAAATATCTAGCCCCAATATTTAGCTCCAGCTGACACCTCCAACTAACACTTCTGGTCCTTCTGTTTCTTTCTCGTTTCCCAGGAACGTTCGATTCTCTCCTCTTTTTTCAAAAAGTCCGCGAAAAAGCTAGACGTCAACGAGGACGGCAAAGTAGACGAAGCGGATGCCGCGGAGATTGCCCGGAAGTGCGCGCCCGCGAAGTGTGTCATCTCGTGAGACGCACGCCCTCGAGTTTTTGATTTGAGACGGAAGAGACGGAGATAAAACCAAGCGCGCGAGCGGGGTGGTTTCGTCATGGCGAACGTTTGATCGATCGCACAAAAACGGTACCGACGTCGGCCTCTCTTTGCGGGATGATGACGTTGTTAGCGTTCTTGAGCGATCGCGCTGACGTTCATGATGATGAAACCACCCCGTTCGCACGGTTGGTTTGGAAAAGAAACGGAAAGACACGAAACACCGGAAAGACCTTTGGAATAGCAGCATACATTTCATCATTTCTTTATCTTGATGGACTTGCGCTCAGCTCAATGGGTTCCTCTCCTCTGCAAAGACATAAGGAGAACTGTGAGATTAGTTCGCCTTATGTTTTTGCTGGCTTAGTTCTTCTCATGTTTTTGCCGAGGAGAGGAGCCCTCTTGAAAGTGACCACTGAGCGCAAGTCCATCAAGATAAAGAAATGATGAGATGTATCATAGTCGGGCGAAAGACGAGATTTTGATGAGACGAAAAAAACACGAGAGTCCTCTCGTCAAGGTCGCGTGCCCTTCGCCTCGTTTCATTCTATAGGCACGCCGCACACATCCGCACGCACCCGCACACACCACACCGCACTGGCAATCAGGCACGTAGCAATCACACTGACACAACAAGAACCCTAAACCTAACTAAACCCTAAACCCTCACTCACCCGCTTGTCGCGGCGCTGTCGGGGCCGCTCATGCCCGATTGCGTGGGCCCCGATTGCATCGGTTCGCCCGGGTCGCCGCCGCGTTTCCGTTTCTTCTCCTTCTTCTCCCCCTTCGCGCGTTTCTCTTTCTTGTCCCGTTTTCTTTTCTCGCCTTGAGGCTCTGTAGTAGCAGCCGCCACGCCCTCCGTGCTTTTCATCGCGTTCGCGTTCGCCGCCGCAGCCGCCGCCTCATCCGCCCGGGCCGCGCGAATCGCGGAAGGCACTACCCCGAGGTCGTCCTCGCGCAACGAAAAAGGCGTCGGCTTGAACGAAAACGCCGCGATCGCCGTGTCTCGGTCGAGAGGCGTAAGCGCCTTGGCGAGGCCGGGCGGGGGCAACTCTAACAACGGCACAAGCTCAAGCGCCCGGCCCTGCCGGAGCTCGAACCCGGCGCTGATTCCGGGAAGCTCGGTGTCCAGATGCAGCGCCGCGGGTGGTCGCCCCGCGGCGAGGAAATGATCGTGCGCGGGTTTCAAACCCATGGCGCGCAGGATGTCCACCGCGCCGCTGTACTCATCCCGCGCGCCTTTGACGATGGGCGGGAGCTTGGGGGGGGCGGGCGGCATCGCACAGACTCGCGAAGTGACGCCGCACCCCGCGGCTATGCGCGCCGGACGGGAACGAGCGCGTTTTGAGGTGGGCACTGAAAATGGGTCGCACCCGAAAACTCGACGTGAGTTCGACATAACACCCACTTTTATTCGGAGTCATCACACCGTCGCGCCCTTGGCCGCGGGTCATGTCCGCTTCGGTGCGTTCGTTCGCCACCGCGACGTCCGGCCGCGGCGGCGATGACGGAGACCACTCCATGGTTTCGAAGAGCCGCGGCGCCAATTCCACGCGCACTGCGAACACGTTCGGGAGTGTTCAGGACAAATCCGCGTACGAGGAGGCGGGCGATTACCACGACATCCCGTGGTGGGACACGGACTTCCTGGAGCCTCCTCCCGAGGAGCGGCGGTTCGGAAAGACACAGGGCGGAGAAAAGGATCGGTACTCCCCAGCGCACCCGTTGTGGCCCACGCTGGCGCACTACGTCGTGATGTCCTTCTGCGTGCGGAACATCGTGCGTGCTTTGGAAAAGGCGGTGACGTCCCGAACGTCGGGCGGCGAGAAGATTGGCGCGTCGTGCGTGCGCGCGATGAACGTTTCGCAGTTGCGTGAGCTGGCGGATTTGCAGATGCTGCGAGCGAAGAAAGAAGCCGGTGCGTTACCCATGAGACGTGTCAACAATTGGCCGAAAACGCCGCCGCAAGGGGAGTTCCCCAAGTACAAACACGTTACCCACGTGCCGAGCGAAGAAAGCCCGCTGCGAATGGCGCTGGCGCACGTCGCGCTAACAGGAAGAGACGCGCTGAACATGCTGAAGTTCCGAGAGAAGTGGCAGAAAAGAGCACGACTGCGGCTGAAGATGGTGGAAAACGTGAGCTGGTGGCGCACCGGGAAGCCGCTGAGCTTGGTGAGGTCGGAGTTAATAAGAGCCGAAACCAAAGCGAACTCGCGCGCGAAAAAAACTGGCGACGCGCCGCCGCAAAGCGTGTTTGGAACCGAAAACGAGTTCGCCGCACTCATGCCAACCACACACGACCGACGGGAAACAATAAGAGTCGATTTACACGAAAACATGTCCGGCGAAGCCATGCTGATGCACCCCGAGGAGCTGGAGGATAAGTTCCTTGAGTTGATAAAGCACCAACTCACGCGAATGGACGTGCACCTCGCAAGTGTTCGGTACCACATAAACTTGGGAATCGACTACGACGCGCGGGGGAAAATTTTGGATAAGGGGATGTTCGAGGGAAGGCTTTGTCAAATGTGTGCTATTATGTGAAGGGGGAGCGTTTTGGGTTCTTTCGTGACGTGACTCCTTCAAACGCAAATCAAATCAAATTGAATTTCTTGTTCGTCTCGCTTCGTCATCTACTGCACGCAAAATCAATCAGTCCCGTCATCTACTCGTAGATGTTTTCGCACTCGATGTGCGAGTGCTGGTGCTCGTCCTTGGTGATTCGCCAGTAGTAATCCGCGTGTTCGCGTTGCCCCAGCACCTGCGCGAAGTGCATGTCGTGCGTAATGACGATGAGCTGGAAGTTCTCCTGGTCCCTGCGGGTGTGCATGATGTCCACCAGGGACCTCGCCAGGGCGTCGCTGTTGGGGGCGTCCAGGTTGGTGGTGGGTTCGTCCAGGGCTAGGATTCCGCAGTTCAAACAGAATGTCTCGGCCAGGGCGAGGCGGATGATCAGACAGGCCAAGACTTTCTGGCCGGCGCTGCACCGGCCGCGCATTTCAAGCTCCGCGTCGCCCACAACCATGCAGACGCGGTAGTTGTAGTTGGACCGCCCGGTGGCGCCGGGCACGCCGTCGGAACGGATTTGAATGAAATCGATATCCTGCCCGCGGTACGTGCGCTGCCACAGCTCCTTGACGACTTTGTTGATGTCGCTCATCTTGCTCGCATGAAACGCCATGAGCGCCCGGTCAAGCGCGCTGTGGTACCGGTCCAAGTCGCTGGACGTCATTTCGAACGTCTTCAGTTCCAAAACCTGCCTGGAAAGGGTTTTGTCCACGTCTTTCAAGGATGGGTCGTTCAGCTCCCGGGCGCACTCTTGCATGCTTTCATTGTGGTTCGAAAACCGCCCCTGCATCTCGGCGCACGACATCCGGAGCTCGTCGCGTTTTGAAGCTTTTCCCCGCTGTTTCCTTTCCAGTTGTTGGAAGTGCTCGGGGTCGGGAGCGGCGTTCGCGTCGAGTTCCGCGACTAAGCGCGCCTCCTCCGCCTGGCCCGCGCGCACCGCGAGGTTGTCCTGCAGGGACCGTTTGTGTTTTTCCCGTGACTGCACCAAGTCGTGCGCGCGTCGGCGCTTGTCTTCGTGCGTCGCCAAGGTCTCTTCGCAGGTCACGACTTTCTCGCCTAAAACGCGGTATTCAACCACCACGGCGGCGAGCTCTTCCACCTTACCGCCGCTGATGTACTCCACGATCGGCCGTTCGGAGGACTCAAACGCGTCGACGTCGCGTTGAAGGTCACGCACTAGCGTATCGGAGGTTTGCTCCAACGCGCGTGAGGTGTTCCTCGCGGCGTCCCTTTCCCTCGCCAAAGAGTCCCTCGCCGCCCGCCGCGGCGCGCGCTCGGCTGCCAACCGCGCAGCCTCCGCCTCCGCGCTCTTGTCCGCGTTTTGAATCTCCGCCAGTTCCCGTTTCAGTGCTGTTCTTTTTTCGAAAACAGCGGTGACCCGCGTTTTTTCCTCCCTCAAATCACGCGCGTTCCTCTCCAAGCCCAAGAGCTCCTGTTCCAGGCGCGCGTTTTTTTTGTGCAGCAAATCCCGTTCGCGCTCCGTGGCCAACCGTTTGGATTCGCACTGTTCGATATCCGCGCCGATGGCGCTGACGGACCGCGCCGCGCCGGCGAACTGCGTGCCCATGGTTTGCTGCGTCGCACCCGTCATCGCAACGCTTTGCTGCGTGCCCCCGACGCCGCCGCCGCTGTTGCCGGTTAAACTCTTATCGAGGCTCATCACCACCGCTCTCAGGGCCTCGGCTTCCAGCGCGAGGCGCGTCACCGCGTCGGCGTCCTCCACCAGCGCAGACGCGCTGGCGTGGTCGGCGGCGATTGTTTCAAACGCGCGCGTCGCCGCGCTCGCCGCGGCGCCCGCCCCGGTCTCCGCGGTCTCCGCGCTCACCAGCGCGGTGGACGCTTCGGGGATCAGCCTGGTGACTAGCGTGGCGTGCCTCGCCGCGATCGGCGCCAGGCGCTGCAGCCGCGCCCTTTTTCCCCGCAACACCTCAGCCTCCGCTAAAGTCGTCGCAAGCAACCCGGGAAGCGCCGCGCACTTGGTTTGCATTTGTTCCTTGAAAACATCAATCGCGTCAAGGCCGTGGTGGCACACGGGGCACTGGTGCGTGTCCTCCGCGCGGTCCGCGAAGGAGGTGTACACCTTTTGCAGGTTGTTGTAGATCGCCACGTTCTCATCCGCGTTGGAAAGCCTCAGGTCGACGTCCGCGACGGCGGCGTCGAAGCCGGCAAACGGGCCGTCCGCGACAACCGGCGCCTCCTCCTCCGCATCGTTGCGCAGCGCGAGGGCGTCCGCGTCTTCCAAAGCCTTGCGTTCCGCCTCCGCCGCTTCCGCGCGCAGTCGCCCAAGCGCGTCGTGCGCGGCGAGCCTCGCGGCGGCGGCGCTGTCCGCCGCGACTGTGGCATTACTGACTTCCCCTCTTTGCGTTTCCATTGCGGCCGCTCTCCGGTCCGCCACCGCGCGGAGCGCGTCCTTCACCCGCTCCGGCGCCGGCATCGGCTGGTCCCCGAAAACATCCGCGAACCGCCCTTGTCTCGAGTCGAACAAGGTTTTGCACGCCTCTTCCTTCGCGAACAGCTCCTCGCGCTTCAACCTGACCTTGGTTGCGTTTTCTCCAGCCACCGCGGCGCGGTCTTGCTCTCCCCTGAGCTTTGAGAGTTGTCGGTCCAGGGAATCCAGGGTCGCGGCGCACGCCTCCAGCGCGTCCGCCGTCGTCGCGGTCACCCCCGCGGCTCGGCGTTCTTCGTACAAACGGTGCGCCTCGTCCGTTCTGCCGGTCAGATCCACGAGCGTCGCGTCCGAAACCGCGGACGCCGCGAGCTCGTCCGCGATGGCCTCCCCTCGCTTGCGAGTCGCGTCCCGGGTTTCCGCGCGCAAACGCACGGATTCCTCAGCCGCGGCGAGCTCGCGGTTCGCGGCGTCCGCCTCGGCGCCCCTCGCATCGTCTTCCCCGCGGTGTTTCGCCCTTAAGGACTCCGCGGCGGCGCGCAGGGCGTCCAGGCGCACGGAGGCGCGCTCGCGCATTTCGTTCGCCGCGCGCGTCATCTCGGCGATGTCACTCGCGTTGCCTAAACTTAACGCAGCGTTGGCGGCCAAGGACTGCGGCAGCGGTTTCAGATCAGGATTCCTCTGCACGAGTTCCCGGATGAACGCGCCTCGGTCGGCGATGCGTCGCGCCTGCGCCTCGCTCTCTGCCGAGAGCTTCCCGTGTCGCTTCATCGCGACCTCTCGCTTATCCTTGTACGCCTTGATGGTGAGCTGCAGGTCGTGCACCGCGCGTTCCTCTTCCTTTACCTTACCGCGGGTTTCGTCGATCGTGTCGTTGAACTGCGCGAGCAGGTTCTGGAGCTCATCCGTAGCATCCGTGAGCTCGGAATCCAGGGCGGCTCGGCGACGCGCGGTTTCGGCGACAATCGCTTCGCGCCGCGCCTCGATTTGGCCGCGTTTCTCGACCTTCCCGCGAAGCGCGCGAATCTCCTCCTGTCCAACCCGCATCGCTTCCTCCGCCGCCGCGATTTGCTCCTGGAACAAAGCCATCTTCTCCCCCAACGCAGTCGCCGCGCGCGCGTTTTCCTCCCGCCGCGACCGCAACTTCACCGCGTGGTCTTTCTGGACCTTGAGCTTGTCCTTGATCAAGCGGAACTCTTTGATCTTCGCGCCTTGTTCCTTCTTGAGCTTGGCGATGTGCTCCAGCGCCTTGTGATTGTAAAAAAAAAAGCGTCAGTCTTGTATGTGCAAACAGCGTTGGGATTTGGGAAATACAATACGTACCTTGGTGTACTTGGTGGCGGAGAAGATTTCGTCAAACTTCTTTTTCAGGGTAGCCGCTTCGCCTAGCGGCCAGTTGCTGTCTTCCTGGTGCACGAACACGACGTTTTCTAAAATGGCTTTGGAAACGCCCATCATGTCAGGCACCGTGGCGTTTATGTCCGCGCACTTCCGCGAAACGCTAACGCGCTCGCCCGTTTTCTCGTCAAGCGTCTGCGAGATTAAAAAAAAACGTCAGTCGCGAGTCTTGAGGGATTGGGAAAGGGATAGTGCTGGGGGGCTGTAACAGTGCCGGTACGATGACAAAGAATGCGTTACTAGTGCCCTCGTGGTGTGGCAAAATGACACAGTACCCGTAAACGTTACCAGCCTGGTAACACGGGACCCAGTACATGAGTACTTCGCGAAAAAGAATCGTAAATACGTAATCGTCGCACCTGAATCACCTGGTCCAGGTCTTTCTTCTCAAGCTTCCCCCCTGTTTTCTGCGTGAGCTGGAACGACCTGGTCACCACGCACGGCTGGTGCCGCACGTCCCTGAACCGGAGCTTTATCTGCGCCTTCACCTCAGTCATGTCCGCGACTTTCGGGTCGTGAATAAACGCCTGCCCGGCGCGCGCGCTGGGCGGGAGCTCGCCCGTGGTGGCCATCTTCAAACACTCAATCACGGTCTGTTAGACCGTGGGTTTACGGGGGGGAGGTTTGGGAAAGGGTTTGATGTGGGTCAAAGTTGCCACGGTACGTACGGTAAGTGTTACAGGACGCCACGAAAGGAATGGTTCGCCACGGGTGAAGAGTCGTCGGGGTGCCGAATTAAACGCCCAGCCGGCGCTACACCTAAATCTGGGCACCCGAACGCGACGTCGCAAAAGCACTTCCTTCCTTCTTCAAATCGAACGTACCGTTTTCCCCGCGCCGTTTCGCCCCACGATTAGGGTCAAGGGTTTGGGGAACACTATGGCATGGTCGTTGTCGGGGGAGAAGCTCCGAATGCCCTGAAGATGAGGGGAAGATGCGGGGAAGATTACGATGAAGGATCGATTAATGTCAGCAAGATGGCGGAAAACGATTCGGTCACGGCGACGAGTTTAACATTGTCATCTCGGGAACAACGAACGCGCCCTCCACGGATTTAGTCAACATGGAAAGGGAAACACTTGTTTGGGGAGTCTCGGTGCTTACCTTGATCAAAAGCTTTTCCACCGAGCACATCGTGCGCGTGAATCAAACAATGATCGAGTCAGATCTGTGGTGCCAAAATCTTGGGTGCCAGTTCCCGTCCGCGCCCGCGGAGAGCAGCAGGGACGATGGTTAGGGTCCCACGCGGAATGACCAACCAAAGATATCGGTGGGAAGTGCCGCAGAAGGGTCACGACCGCGACGAGCCGCGTCAAGGTGTGCGCGAGAGTTGGCGTGAGCGCGTTTGAAGTAGTTGGCACAGGAAGCGCGTTTGTGTAAGACTTATTTTGATATTTTTCTCGACCTGCATTTACTTTCCGTGGCGCGCGTCGGCCGCGCGTGGAGTCCCTTTCCGCCATGCAGTCCTCTCTCGCGCGTGTTTCGGCGCGCCGAGCCGCGGCTGCGGAGGTTTCTACGCACATCGAACTCACGGTGACGCGCGCGGAGACGCTTCGGCCCGCGAGGGAAGCGCTGGCCGCCGCCGAGGTGAAAAAACAGTTGGGCAACGACGGGTTCCGTGTTGGCGATTTCCTCGTCGCGTACTCGGAGTACATGGAAGCACACAAGGCGCTTGACGTGGCGATGTTAGAGCCCACCACCGCGTACGCGGCTGAGAAATTGCGCCTAACCGTTCTCGCCAACACCGCGCAGTGCGCGCTGAAAACCAAGCAGCCCGAGGCGGCGGCTAAGTTTTGCCGAGACGCAATCAGTCTGAGCGCGTGCGTCGCGGAAGTGGTTCTGTTCAAGAAAATTCTGGTGCGCCTGGCGCAGGCGCACGTGTCTTTAGGTGAGGTTGACAAGGCCCTGGCGGTGGTGAGGGAGGGGCAGCTGCGGGGGGTACACGCGGCTGAGTTTTGCGAAATAAACAAAGCCAACGGGGTTGCCGACGCGGGAACCCTGGAACACGGCGTGGAGATGCGCATGTTCATCATGCTGGCGCTTCGCATGAGCGCGGGCGCGGATAATTTGGAACGCATGCGGGAAGTTTTGCGAAGCGGGAAGCTGCCGCACGTGGACCGAAGGGACGAAGTCGGGAACAACGTGTTGTGGGGGGTTTTGCAGGCGTTAACGGTGGAACGGGAGGAGCAACAAGCGATGAGGGAAATCGAAGGCGGAGCGCGAAGGTACGTATTGCGCGTTTCCCAAATCCCGCCGACTGTTTCAAGCCCCTCTTTGAGTACACTAGTTTCATTCAACGGAAGTGCTTCCTACTACTAGTAACGTTTACCAGTACTGGCCTCTCTTACAAATATATCACAAGTAGACTGTTTGCCCATACAGTAAGACTCAAGACTGACACTTTGTTTTACCCATCGCAAGCGTTCCCACGCTGGCGCTTTTACTACACGCGGGCGCGGATCCGCACCAGCGGTACGACCAAGGGCGGACGCCGCTGATGTACACGGCTGGTAGTGGGTTGGTGGCCGCGGTGAATGCGGTGCTGGAGGCGCCAGGCGGAGTTCCAAGTGGGTTCGACGAAAAAAAACTAAACGCGGCGGATGAAAACGGGTGGACAGCGCTGCACGTCGCGTGCACGGCGCCGCAGCGCGGAACCGATAAAAAAAACGCCGACCCCCAAAGCCGCTGCGACGAGACGGATGGCGAGTGCGGGCACTCGCACTCGCACGGTGGTCCCGACTCCACAGACGGCGACGCACCTGGCGCCGGTCCCGACTCCGCCGCCGTGGTCGCGCTGCTTCTCGCGAAAGGCGCCGACCCGAGGATCCAAAACGCCGAGGGCGACGGCGCGTTGAGCGTCGCGGCGATTCACGGCAACGTAGACGCCATCGCGGCGCTGCTCGCGCCGCCCACCGAAGCCTCGCCCCACACCGGCCCTGAGTTGCTTCGCATGCGGAACCATCACGGCATGTCCGCGTACGTTGCGGCGTGCAAGCTCGGGCACAGCGAGGCGGCGACGGATATGCTGGCCTCTGCGCGCTGTGCGGGCGGCGCCGTGGCGCTGGAGGCGGAGGAAAACGCGCGGCTGGTGAAGTTTTCAAACCTGGTGGACGCGGTGGCGAGCGCGCACAACGTACGTGTCGGGGCTTTCCCAAATCCAGGCACTGTTTGATGCCCTGTATGGAGTGCAGTTACGCAAGTCTTACCACTACAATAAGTGCACCAGAGTACAAGACTGTTGGCCCACTGTATAAATCGCCCAACACGAGACTCGCGACTGACCTTTTTCTTTCCCACGCGCAGGACTTTTTGGAGTCGCATTTGCAATCAAAAAACGGCGCCGCGCTTAGCAAAACGGAGGATGCGTTCATCACCGAGGAAACGGAAGCCACGCGTTTGTGCGCGATGCTCGCCGAAAGCGGCTTTGCAGTCGACGAGCAAGTGGACAAACACGACGCGCCTCGACTCGCGTTTGAGAAATACGGCGACGTGTATTCGGCGTTGCACGGACGCGTGATGGACGTCACCCCGAACGCGATGCACGAAATTTGGCACCCAAACACAAAAAAACCGTCGTCACACGAGTGCTCCACGATTTACTGGTGCGCGCGAGGCACTTCGGATGAAAAGAACGATGAAAAGAAAGGCGGGCTAGTTTCGTGGACCGAGGAAGGCGTTGTCGCGTCCAAGGAAAAGCTCGCCATGCTCATGCACCCGACGCAGCACGCGTTTTCCTTCGCCGTGCCGTGCGTCGCCGCGCTTGACTGCATTGCTCAGTTGAAAATGGGCTTGGTGGAGATGGGCGCCGGCACCGGGTACTGGGCCGCGCTGTTGAGGGAACGGGGGGTGGATATCGTGGCGTACGACCGCGCGCCGCCCACGGCGCCCGACCCGACAAACGGTAAGACCCAGAACCTGTTCTTCAACGCCACGTTCACGGACGTTTTGAAGGGCGACGAATCTGAGTTGGCGAAACACGCAGACAGGGCTTTGTTTCTGTGCTGGCCCGTGGCGAAGGTTGAAACCAAGGAGATGGGGATGGAGGGTGCCGTGCCGTGGGACGCGAGGTGTTTGGACACCTGGCAAGGCGACACGCTGATACACGTCGGGGAGTGGCGGGTTCCGCCCGGGGAGGCGAACGAGCGCGACGACGACCCGCTTGCGCCGCCGCCCACCGCGGATGCCTTCCCCAGGGGAACCGCGCAGTGCGACGACCCGGGGGGGATCACCACCAGTCTTGAGTTTCAACTCGCGGTGGAAACGCAGTTTGACCTGAAACACCACGTCAAGTTGCCAAACTGGCCGAACACGAGGGACGACTTGACGGTGTGGGTTCGGAAATGATGAAAAAATGTAGAGGGGGGCGTCTGCAGTTCAGTGCAGTGCAGTGCTTCGAAGACATCGAAAGTGCGGAGAGCGGTTGATTCGAGGAACCCCATTTACCAGAAGATCTGACTAGTGGGAGTGTGCGCGAGTTTGAATCAAAAATCATGAGACTAGTTAACCGTACAGTCCGTAAAAACAACATTATTGCGTTCGGGTGGCAGGAAACTTTGGGCAACGAAGAGACGGAAAATTTAGTTCCGAGGGCAATCCGCGTAAACAGCCATCAGCGGTTGATAGGTAAATTTCACAGGTGAAGTGCAAATTTAAATGGGGTGTTATTTTCGGATTTCAAAGGGTAGAGTTTCGAATCAGAAGTTCTCCTTTCAAGTCGGTCAGTCCTTTGTGAAAAAGCGTCGTTTTTTTTTTTAGAAGCACCCTTTTTTCGATCCCCAATGGTGTCGCGCCAGTCCATCCGGCACGGTCGCGCGAGCTTCCGTTGGAACGCACCCTGAGTCGCCTGTCGCTTCTGTTCGAGGCGTGTTCGAGGCTTTAGACGTGAACCGTGGGCGCCGAATTCGGGCTCGTCTCGCCTCCGCGTGCGTCCCTGGAAAAGCGGATTGATTCTTGGATTCGACATTCTCCGAGTCGCAAAATATCCTCCTACGCTTCGATGGCCGCGGTCCACCCCCCACGTGGTACGGTACACGACAGCGGCGGGGCGACGAAGCCGCGGGCGCAATTCCCACCGCCGTCGCCCTCGCGCTGCGATGACCGCGCCCCCCCCAGCGCGAACAAGAAACTCGGCTACCGCGCGTGGTTCGGCGCGATTTTGTTTCTGGAGTACGCGCTGATTCGCAAGGCTGTGCAGTTTTTGAAGGTGAACGAAGCGGACAACGTGGCGATTGAGGTTTCCAAGAACAACCTGATGGCGCACCCGTGGTTTTCGATTTTGATCAACGTCGTGACGGACGGCTTGGTGCTTTGGTTCCTGAACGCGTTCCCGGGTGTCAAGGAGTGCGGCGTGACGCGGGACACGAACAAGAACCGCGTGCTGCTGGTTTCCGAGCAGACGCCGATTTTGGCGCGGCACCTGATTAAGATGATCACGAGGATCCAGCCCGTTAGCTCAAGACTTTTAGGCGCGGTGCACGTGCACCACGGATACACCCTGAAACAAACCTTGCTGATGATCGTCTCACCAACGTTCTTCAACGTCGCGTTCGGGGGGACGGACGTGAGGTTTTTGTCCGCCATGGCGGCCGTAAACGTCGGCGCCGCGCTTTTAATCGCGCACTTCAACTGGTTCGCCTACGGCGCGTTCACCGAAGTAGTGGGCCCCGCGTTCTTCCGGCAAATGGGAAGCGGCGAGGACTTTTACCAAATAGGCGTTCCCGTGGTGTGCGCCGCGCCGTTCGTGTTTGCGTTTCTGGCGCGAAACGAAAGCGTCAAAAACGGGTGCGACCTTGTGTGGCGGGCGAACAGTTTTCTGTACTTCGGGGACACAAACACGGTCGTGCCAGTGGCGCCGTCTCCTGGAATGATCATGCGCATCGGCACGCGGCTTCGGGTGGTGGCGGAGCGGGTTATTCCGGTCGCGGTGGTTGTCAACGCCGTGGCGGTGGCCAACGCGGCTGGGTTCCCTTTTAAAAACGGACAAGTCGGCGACAACGTATCGCGCGACGGTCACGCGCCGCCAGGGGTACTAATCTTCGCCCTGCTCATCGCATCGGTATGGGCGCCAACAAGAACCGTATCGACGTTCTTCTCCACGCCGAAGGAGTGGAGGGCGTTCAACGAAAACGCACGCGCGGCGTCGGAACGAGCCGCGCTTTCGGTGGTCGCGCCGTACGCGGCGTGCACCGCCGCCGCGCTAAGCGTCGCCGGTACGTATCGTATTTTCCCAAATCCAGGCACACTGTTCACTGCCTCTACGTGACTGTTCACTGTGCACTACATACATCACAAGTGCACTGTTTGCTCATACAAGTTACGAACGCGGTCCGAAAGACTGACCCTTTTCTGTTACAATCACAGCGAGAAGCGGGTCTTTTCATTTGTCGCCACAAGACGTGTCGAACCTGGCGTTTCACGTGTGGCTCCCGGCGTGGGGTGTCATCGCGCTTTGCGCCACCGCGGTGGCGCCGAGCCCTGGTCCTGGTAGAGCGGCGAGGGCGGCGTTTGTCGGCGTCGCCATTGCAATCGCGGGCGTCGTCGCGATTGACGACGTCGCGTTTCGCGCGGCGTGCGACATCGCGTTTGCCCAACTGCGAAAAATAGCACCGCAAGTGTTGTTACCAGCGTACCTGTGCGTACTGCACGCCTCCACGGTGTGGGGCGTTTGTGCCGCGTTTCTAGGCGAAAGCCCCACGAACGAGGGCTGGATCGAAGCCAACGCCGCGCCCGCGCACGCCGCCCCGGGTTCGCAGAACCACTGGCGAGTGGAGGATTTCGAAATCGACCCGTCCCGGTTCGAGCTGCGCGACGTACACCAGCCTTTGCGTGAAAATCACGCGAGGTTCACGTTCGTCCCCCTGGGATTCGCCGAGCCAATCACGCAGACAGAGCGTGACGCCGCTGTGGACGCGGCGCGCGAGCGCGCGCGGTTCGCGACGGCGCGCGTCTCCTCGACGCGCGCCCCGCGGTGCCGCGCCGCGAACTGCGAAGCGGCGGTGGACAAAGACAACGTCCTGTGTGCCGGCCTGACCCTGTGCACCAAGCACCTGCTCACGGACGAGCCCTTCCGGTGCACGCTCCGGGGCGGCACCGCGCACTTCTGCGTGCAGTGCCGCCGCGTGCATGCGCCGCCTCGGTGCGGCGAGGGCGAGGGCGAGACGGAAGCGCCTCTTCGCGGGGGTAACGTGCGTTACCCGCCCTTACGAACCACTGCGGAGACGCACTCGCTCCGAAGAAGGGAACGCGGGGGGGGTCGGCAAACCCGAGCTCCACGACAGAACCTTGAAAGCCGGGACGTCGCCATGAGGGCGTGGTACAAAACCGACGAAGGCCCGTTGGAAGCCACCGCGCGCATGCGGGACGTCATCGCGGATTTTGCCGCCGCGAAGCCGGGGGGCGCGCGCGTGCTTCACGCGGAGGCGTGCGCGCGACCGGGGTGTACGTTGCTCACCGTGGATATCAGCGGTAGGCTCGACGACGACGCTGTTTCGAGCACGGGCGCCAGTCTTTCAAACGGTTTCGACGAAGACGAGGAGATTGAGAGCGAAAAACACGAAACCGCGCGAACTCGGCGTGTCGACGACGTCACGCGCGCGTTTCAAGACGCGGGGGTGCGACACGGCCTGGACGGCGTTTTGGATTTCGACTTTGATGTCGTGGATCCCGGATCCGGGGAAACCGCCATTCCCGCTGGCAGCGGCCGACGGCGACGTCTAACCTTTGACCGCAAAAGCGGGCGATCGAGACACGTACAAGGAACCGATAAAACCGCCGCCGCGCATTTCAGCTCGTTTGAACAGTTCCGAACCTTCGGGGCGTTCGGCGCGGAAACGCGAGACGCGCAAAGTCGGTACGACGCGCAAAGCAAGATTCCCATCCTGCGAAGCGACAAATTCGATTTCCTCACCCTGCCCCTCGCGCCGGACGGGTACGAGTACGTGTTGCGTTGCGGCGGTACGTACATTCTCATGCGCTCGTTCAGGTGCGACGGGGCCCAGCGCCGCGGCACGAAAGAAAACGCCACGCAAATCGCGCACGTCACCCCCACCAACGCGGAAGGTTTGGGTTTCGTCGAGCTCGTGGCTTCGTCTGATCTCACGCGGCGCGACTCCACGCGCGGCCACGCGCACGACGACCTTACCACCGACATCGGCAAAGCGAACAGCGCGCACGTCTCGCCCCTGTTCTCCGCCACCGTGTTCCTCACCAGCGACGCCGCGCTGGCGCGGGAGCTTGACCACCCAGTCAACGGCGCGCGCGCGGAGCACGCGCCGATAATGTTCAACATCGGCGCCGCGCTCACGGGGCGCGCGAGCGGCGCGGTGGTCGGCCGGCGAAGCGGCGACTGCGAAAAGGTGCGGCAAGAAACCGTGTTTCACGCCGCGTGCGCGAGCGCGAGCATGGGGTGGTCGGTGGCGCTTGGAAGGGTGCTCAAGAACCTAGACGCGAGCGCTGCGCGGGGCGACGGCAGCACCACTGAACTTCGCAGCGGAATGACGTACTGCTCGTCCATGTCCGAAGCCCCGGACACGGCGACGGATGACTTCTCCTCAGACGCCAGCGTCGAGTTCCGAAACGCGGAGTTCGGAAAAAACAAAAACAACACACACGGAAAGCCCTCGCTGCGCAAGCCGCCAGGCGCCGCGATGTTGCCTTTGCTTCGCGCGGCGTGTTCCTCCGGGGACGCGAAAACCACGCGTCTTGTTTTGGCCTGGGTGATTTGCAACTACGGAGCCGTGGCGGCTGGCGATTTGCTCGTGACGGGGGACGGCGCGGGCGGCGTTGGTGGGGGGGACGGTTGGACCCCGACGCACTGCGCCGCCGCCGCGGTGGCGCGGTTGGTGAGGGACCGCCCTTCGAATTTCCTTGCTAACTTCCGGTACCTACTCTTCGGCGCGAAGAAAGGGTTGGCGCAGACCGTGATTGAGACCCTGGTGATCAGGTACGTCCTTGCGCGTTTCCCAAATTACAGACGACCTGTTTTGCCGATTGTCCAGAGTAATTACTCACTCACATCACGAAAGACTGACACTTTGTTTTACCCATCGCAAGCGCCGACCCGCTTTCCTGGGTCGCGTCGCGAACCAAGTCGCCTTCGTTCGTCGCGCGGAGTAACTTACCAACCAGGGACGCGGAAAAGTGGCACAACGCGACAAAAGCGCCGGTCGCGGACGTCATCGCGACGCTCGCGAAGCAACACGAGCTCCACGCGCTTGACGAAATCGTGCGCGCCACTTTGGCCAGCGCCACGCGGGACGCGGTGGAGTACCTGCGTCTCAGCAAGTTTGGCGTGGAGTACCCGTGGCAAACGGGTGGGTTTGGTGCCGAGACGGAGCTTGGTGCCAAACAGGGAGGCGGGAAAATCGGCAAAAGCAAAAACGACAAACACACGCGCGCGCCGCTGAGTTTCTACGAGCACTTCGCCGCGGCGTCCGCGCTGGCGTCGTTTCACTACGACGGCACGCCCATCTCCACCATGGCGGTGGCGCTTTTGTCGCCCGGGAGCGCGCGGGCGTGGGACGCGCTGCGCGCGCGCTCGCTGGACACCGCGCGCGGCTCGGTTTCCGTGGCGGAAGGTACGGCCTTGGGGCTTTCCCAAATTATAGACGACTTGTTTTACCTACAACGCTGGTGACTGTTGTCCATACATCGCCATACACAAGACGTTAACCACTTTACTTTCCCAAAAAAAGCAACCGCGTGGGTTTCGGACGGCGCGCCGAGCGCCGGGTTCCCGACCGCGACGCCTCAGGATTTGTGTACGCACCAGTTGGGCCCGAAGTTCGTCACCAGGGGCAGCACCCTCGACTTCGTGTCCTTTCTGCTCGTGTTCTTCGGGTCCTACGCGGAAACCTCGGGTACGGCCTTGCGCGTTTCCCAAATCCAGGCACCGGCCGTTTGATGCCACGTATGGAGTGCGGTTACGCGCACGTCTTACCACTACAATAAGTGCACCCCCGAGTCCGCCGACTGCCTGTTCACTGTGCATAATCGCCCATCACGAGACTCAAGACGTTAACCTCTTTTCCTTCCCAATCGCAGTTCTCACCTGGGCGCTCGTGTTTGCCGTACACTTCGCGTCGCCGCTCACGGGCGTCGCGGCGAGGTTGGTTTCCAAACGCGGCACGGGTCGTAATGACTCGTTGTTGGGTCGGTCACTATCCGTGTTCGGTATCTACACAAACCGGGGTGGGTTGCGTTTCAGGGACAACGCACGCACGCGCCAGTGGTGTTACCTCGTCGCGACCGTCGCGAGCGCGGCGACGATGAAACACACCGGGCCGGGTCGCAAATTCGGGGTCACCGCGATTCGCGCGGCGAGAGTTTTTTCAGACGCAATCGCCGCCCCCGCCCCGAGCTTCGTCCAGGAGATGAAACTAGTAGCCCTGGGCTTCGTGTCGTGCGTCCCACTGGTGCTGTCCGATTTCAGTGCGGTTAGTGAAAATTGTTGCGGAAGAACTTTCCTCGGCGCGTGCGTCCTAACGCACGCCACGACGTGGCTGTCGCGGCGGTGCGCCGCGATCGTCGCGGAGACGGCGCACGCGAAGCTGGACGGCGACGCGAAAAAGAGAAAGATGAAGTGAAGGGAAACAGTTTTCCATTGTATATAGCGACTGCCAAAATAAGTAGTCAGGAGTAGTCAGGCACTTAAGACCTATGCTGGTTTAAACCTATGCTAGCGAGTTGAGACGTTGTGGTAAGACTTGTACATATCGCGAGGAACGTGACCGTGACCGTGACCGCCTGTGATGGTCAACAAAGTTGCTTCTCATTTTTGGAAATTCCCGTCGCCGCGACTGGCTTCGCTTCGGCACTTCCAACAAATCTCGGCCTCGTGGTTGCCTCCGCCAGTATCACGCTGCGTCAGGGTGGACCAAGCCTCCCTCGCCGCGGCGACCGAGCCTCGTCGCGTCACCCGAAATGGGGTTCATCGTACGTTCTGGATTTCGTCGGCGCGCGTTCCAAACATGTTTCCGCGCCACTCACGCATCGCACCTACATAGCCGTTACGGCGCGCGCACCGAGAGAGATTTGGAGCTCTTCGACGTCGTACCACACCGACCACCCCCTGACCTCGCATATCTCACGCACCCATTCCCCTCGCAGACCTTCCTCGGACGTGGCCCCACGGGGGCAAACGAGCGTGACGCGGGTTCTGACCGAACCTCGCGCAATCCGACCGGTACTCGGTACTCCGCGAGCGAATCTGGCGGATGGGCGTCGCGGTCTCGCGGTTCCGCTGGAAAAAGCGAGCACCCACCGTCATCCGTTTTTTCGCTTCCCAGGTCGCACGTATCGAACAAGGGCGGGATGTTCGGCCAACGCGGAGGGGTTACGGGCGCGGACACCACGCACGCGCTTAGAAGGCCGTTCGCGGGCGCGGAGACACGGGAGGAGTTGGAACAACTTGAAGATGACGTGCTTCGCGTGATTGTGGACGAGGCACGTGAGAAGATTGCAAAAGACGAACGGCGCGCGCGGGCGGCGGAACGAGACCGCCTCGCGGAGCTTGAGGAAGTCGCGGTTGATGGGAACAGTGACGACGAACACGGCAGCAAACGAGCTGGGCCACCGAAACCGGACCCGGTGGCGGAAACGGTGCTGCACATGGGCGACGGCGACGACGACGTTTTGGACGCGATACGGGGTCTCGGGGAAAAGCAACGGGTTACCGGAATTTTACAGCGCGGCGATTTGGCGCGCGCGATTTTAGCGGCCAGGCTCGCCAGACGCGCGGGCGCGCGCAAACGGCGGTGTGTGTGCATTTCCCGGTCCTTCCACGGCGACGGTACTGCGGCGATGGCAAAAATTATCCACCCCGAGGATTTCGAGAGGTTCATCCACCGCGGCGTGGATTGCGAAGGGTGCGACGCCAAGGAAATCGCGCGGCTGTACGCGTGTTGCCTGGCCGGGCGCGCCGGCGGTAGAGCCGCGGCGGCAGACGCGCTGGACGCAAATCAGCTGTGTCTGGTGTTGGAAAGCGGGCGGTGGAAACGCTCCTGGAGTAAATACGTCAAGGATGCCCGGAGACGGGCGCTAGACCGCGGGGCGTGCGGCGCCGCGCTGGGTGCGTGTTGGGCGTTTCACCAAATCAGGAGCCTCCCTGTTTGCCCATACTCGTACCAGAAGGGTCTATTACCTCTGGACTGTTTGTCCAGACTGTTTGTCCATACATCACGATATACAAGACTGACACTTTTCTTCACAATCGCAGCCGTTTTCGGCGCCACGAGCAAAGACCCTTTCGCCGACTTCGCGAGCGACGCCAAGTTAGCGAAACAAAGAAACCACACCGCGGGGTACCCCGACCCCGGTTTTCTCGGTGCGTTTGCCTCGTTGGCGAACGTTAGCCGGTACGTTGGGCTGTGTGCGGCGTGTGTCACGCTTCCCGTGTTTGGGTGCGTGGCGCGCCCGAGGGGCCCGTTCAAAACGGTCGCCGCGGTTTCCAGCGCCGCTAAGTTCGCGCTCCCGGGGTTTCTGAGAAAGAATGACTCGTCGTTTCTTTCGCGTATGGGCCCGGTTTTCGTAGCAGGCGCATTCTGGTCCCTCGCCGTGGTCAGCCTGTTTCTGTACGCGCTTAAAAGACCGGAACACACGCTTGTTGACGTGTTGGTACCCGCCGGGTGGAGCTTCTTTTTAGTGTCACTCGTCGCGTCTGGGATATCCGCGTCACTCACGTACGGCGCGAGCGACCCAAACTGTTTTCGCGACCCCACCAAGTGGAAACCGAGCCACGCGTTTCCGGGAGGAAGAACCGTGGTGCCAGACGATACCGTTGGCGTGGCGCAGGATGACGGACACGAAACAAGGGGAGGTGCAGGCGGCGAGTTCCTCGGCGCGAGACACGCTACGCATAAAAATCAGATGACGGCTTTGACAACGAAAAGGAATTCCCAGTTTTGGAGTGATGCACACGTCGAGGCCGGGAACGGGGCGTTTGAATCTGCCGGCGACGACACAGGGAAGGTCAATGACCCCGACACGGGAGGGAAGGACGGCGTGTCTAGGAAGACCGGTGGGTTTGGCAGTTTCGCTAAGACCGCGCTTTTGGGGGCGCGGGAGGGTCTCCACGAAAACGACGAAAACGCGGCGCCGAATCTCCCGAAGGAAGAAGCGGAGGCTCTTTGTGATTCCAAAAACGCACACGTACCGGTTGGTTTCGACGGTTCCTCACGACCTGACCGAGTTCCTGGCGCGCGAGGAAAACGAGGACTCGCCTCTGCCGGTCGCGGCAACGGACACGACCAACGTTTGGCCGGCCGCGGCGGCGGCGCCCAAAAGAACTCGCAAGAGTTTGAAAACAGACGCGAGGAGGGAGCGCATGGAGCGCGCCCAACCGAAAGCAAAGCGCCGAAAACGCCCTTCGTTTCCACCACGGAAAAAGACATCGCGGACGCGGTGACTCGTCGCGCCGTGGAAGAGCTCAGCGCATTATCCGCAAGAGGTGGGTTTCTGGGAGGGTACCTCGGGTCGAGGGCGCTTCATTGGAGTCACAAGTTTGTGTTTTTGGTAGCAGCGGTGTTAGTAGCGGCGACGCCGGCGGCGCACCGATTAGGCACCGGCGTGGCTGTTTTTGGGGGTGCCGATTCCGTGTTCGTGTGCGTGGATTCCGTGCTTCCGGCCTCCGTGTCTGGAGTGTTGGGCTTGGCGAAGTGCGCGAGTTTACAGAGTAACACAACGGAAGCCGTGGAGGACGTCTCGACGGCGGATTACTCGCCATCCTTGACAGACGCGATGGACGCGATTTCCGTGGCGACGCAGGCGGGCGACGCTAACAGCGCGACGGGCGCTGCGGTTGTCAGCGCTTCCGCGCTTTGGTGCGCAGTCGGCGTGTACCTTGTTTTGACATCAACAAGGTGGATAACATCCCTGGCGCACGCGCATTACGTGCGCTTGCGCATTTTCGCGCAAGTAACGGACCGAAGCGCCGCCGCCGCGGCGGACGTGCCGTTTCTGAACCTGAGGAAAGCGTCCCTGCCTTGGTTGCGTTTGCGGGTTCACTTCCACCGGCACCGGGCGCTTGAAATGAAGTGGGCGTCACTGCTAACAATGCACCTGCTCGTCGCAACCCTTCTATGTGCGTTCGCCGCTGCGGTGTGCGCCACGCGGCAGTACACCTCGCCGCACGCGACGCAAACCCCAAACGCGCGCGCCGTGGTTTTCGCGGTTTGCGCGTTATCGTTTTCGGTTCCCCTCGTTGTTTTGGCTCAAATCAACTCCGCGATTAAACAAACCGTAAACGACGACGAAACCGTCGTGGCGAGGGAGATTTGGAAAATGGCCCTGGATGCTGAGGAGCTGGATTTGTTTGGTGCTTCGCAGGGTCCTGGAGGAGGGTTCGTGGGAGACCAGCAAAGTATAGGCCGTACCCAACAAAGTATGTCCCGTACCGCGCAAACGTTCGTGCGCGAAAACAATCGCCTGCGGGCGCTTCTGGGGGAGCTGCAAGCGAGTTCAAAAGAAAGCGGGTCGGGCGCATCGTTGGCGTCTGCGTACGCGACGCTTTCCCTTTTCGCCTCTGTATCTTTATTAGTCTCTGTCGTCGCCTTGGTGCTCCTTGACGTAACGGAAACCCAACCTTACCAGGGCATGACCGTCGACAAACTGAGCGTAAACGTTGAGGCCAACTTCGCGGTTGCGCACGCGGCGCATGTGTTTCTGGCGAAAAGGCTCACGAAACTCGCGGCGAACGTAACTGAGGTGATGGCGCTGGTCACGCAAACCAGCGGGCTGGTCGCCGTCGTGGATAACAACTCAGCGAGGCAGGCGCTGGAGGCGGTGAACTCACTGACAGAGAGCCTGGAGGGGGGGGGGTGCGTGAGCTGACGTTCGTGAGTTTGGTTTGTAAAACATGGATATCGAACAACGATTGCCGTTCAGTCGTCGTCGTCGTGACGTACGCAAAAAGAAGAGGTCTCACTACGGTTCAGGGCAGCCGTTCGCTGTCGCCCAATTTTCCAACTCGTGACGATCAAAAGTTCTCGCATATAAGAGCGTATACTTATCCCAAGGACAGCCGTTCGCGCGCGCCCACTGCAGCACCTCGAGGTGCCCGCCGCTCGCCGCCAATGTGCACGTCTTCTCGTCTCACAGACAGCCGTTCGCGCGCGCCCACTGCAGCAACTCAAGGTTCCCGCCGTTCGCCGCTAACGCACACGTTGTTGTGTTCCACGGGCAGCCATTTGCGCGCGCCCACTGCAGCACATCGAGATGCCCTCCCTCCGCCGCAAACGCGCACGTCCACGTGTCCCACGGGCAGCCGTTCGTGTGAGCCCACTGCAGCACCTCGAGGTGTCCGAACTTCGCCGCCCACGCGCACGTCCACTCGCCCCACGGGCAGCCGTTAGCGCGCGCCCACTGCTGCACCTCGAGATGTCCGCCCCTTGCCGCCGCCCTACACGTCGACATGTCCCACGGGAAGCCGTTCTCACGCAACAACTTCAACTCTTCGAGCTGTCCCCTCCTCGCCGCTACCTGACAAAGGTATTCATCACGCGACAGAAGACCTTGCCGTTGCCGGCGCCGTAACGCGCTTAAACATCCGAGCTCCACGGCACGCTTTTCATCAAGCTCCTCAAACCGAAGCCCCGTTTCTGCCACCGCGTCGCGCATCGCACGGCTCACCGCTGGGAGCCTCGCGAGATCGGCGGGGTCGTCGAAATGCTCATATCTGAGAATGTGAGTGGCGACGAGGTGGTTGGGAAGGCCGCGGAAGGCCTCGCCCGGGTTAGCATCGCGCTCGCGCTTTTCGCGCTTCCTCTTGCGCGCGCGAGTCTCCACACCGAGCTTCGCGTCGGAAGACATGCGGAGGGTGACGTGTGCGCGTCGTTGTGCCTAGATGTAATTATTGGAGCGTTACACGTTCCGAGGCTTTTGATGTCTGAATACCTTTGTCGACCCCAGACCCTTGCGCGCCTGTTCCTCGCGGCGTCATGCGCGAGCTGGGTGGTGCGCCTTTGGACGTCGCCGCGGCGGCGACGGGCACGGCGGCAGCCTTCGCCGCTGTCGGGGCCGTCACCTTAGCGCTGCGTCGCAGACCCGCGGCATTCGCGCGCGACAGCGATGACGACACGCGCGTGGACGACGCCGAGTTCGACCGCGATGTACGAGGACGAGGGTCGCGCGACGGAGGCACCGCCGGTGCGAACGTGTCCGTCGCGCTCGCGCCGTTTTTCGTGCTCCTCGTCATCGCCGCAGCCTGCCTCCTTGTGGAGCATTTGAGACGAGGGGGATGGGGCGCGTCTCCCCTCGACCCCACCGACGTGCGCGGCGCGATTTCGGCCATCGAGCGTTCCGTCCCTCCACTGAAACGCGCTGATGTCCGGCAGCACTGCGCGCGGATGAACCCGCCCCCCGGGCTGTTCCACGCACACGGCCATCCAAATGGCGTTCCCGATTCCGTAAACGCGGGCGGCCTTCGTTTGGGTATCGACGTTGCCGGGGCGACGGATGAGAACCAAAAACGTTTGCAACAAGCGGAACAGCACTTCAAGCTCGGGCTTTTGTTAAAGTTCGGGTTCAACGCCGACGAGGCGCGACGGCACTTTCTACTCGCCGCGAGGTTGGCAACAGATGCGAAAAAGGACTGCGCCGCGTGCCTGTGGGGCGTCGCGTACTCGCTGCACCCGGACGTGAACAACTGGAGGACACACAAAGAGCAGCGTGCCGCCGGACGAGTCGCCGCCGCCGCCGCCGTTGCACTCGCCGCGAAAGACGTAGCCGCCGCGAGACGGAGGTACGCGGAGCTTGCAGGCGACACAGGCAAAAACGCAGAACATGACCGCCTAAAGGTAGCAAACGCTTTGAAGCTTCTCGTTTTGGCAGAAGCCGAGGCTGCTTTTTTCGGCACGAACGTTTTCCATCACCCCCCGGGGTCCGCAACCGAGGATTCGTTCGACGTTTTCGGGGACCAGGACGACGAACCCGCGCAGATCGACGCGCACGCGCGGTACCTTCGCGTCATGGAAACGGGAATCAACAGCTTGTTGGTGTCGGGAGATGAGGAGGGAATTGATGTTTTGACACCTGATGAGGCATCAAACGCGACGAGTACATCGACGTCGAGTTACCAGTCGACAAAACAAAAGGAGTACTCTTCGCGTTCGCGCCGCGCGACTTTGGTGGACGACCCCGACCTTCTCGCGTTTCTCGGCGTGGCGAGGATGACCTTAACGCCGTGGCGGTACTGGAACTGGACAGTACCGAACAGTGAACGTACTATTGACAAAACTACTGATGGTACTACTGAGGGTACTTCGAACCAAAGCGGCCTCGCGATTGAGGTCCGCGAGTACCACGGCGCCGAGTCTGAAGGCGCGTTTCTGGCGTTACAAAGGGCGCTGCGTTTGGACAAAAGCCACCCGCTCGCCGCGCACGCGATGGTGCACCTCACGGAAGCGTTGCCGCTGCGGAACCTCGGAGTCGGAGTCACCGTTGCGCGGGGTGATAATTGGGACGACACCACCAAAAAAGTAATAAATCCCTCGTTGCGCGACGCCTTCCTTCGCACCACCGTGATGTCCCCTTCCCTCGGGGAACACGCCGCGGACGCGTTGTTCGGTTCGTTCGTGGATGTTGACGATGAAACGGAGCGTGCGGATGGAAATGAGAACAAAAACAAAAGCGTTTTGTCGCCCCACCTCGCGCACATGGCCGCGCACACGTACGCGCGGTTGGGGCGCTGGCGAGACGCGGTGGACGCGAGCGTGTCCGCCGTTAATGCGGACAAGGAATTGACCGACAAATGCGTCTGGCCGTACGGCGAGGCGCACAACCGAGTGATGCTATCGCACGCGGCGATTTCTTTGTACGGGCCTTCTAAAAACGGCGAAAGCATCGCCATGGCCGTCTCTGTGGACCCTGGCCCACCAGGCGAAGGTCACTTGGACCAGTTCGCGAATTTCCTAACCGCGTTTCACGACGCGCATTCGATTTTAACAGCCGCCCGGTTCGGGCGGTGGCGCTTGGTGTTGAAGCTCGCCGCGACGTACGTATTGGGCCTTTCCCTAATCCCAACCCTGTTTGGCCCGATTACGGGTGACTGTTTGCTCAGGCCACGTTACGAAAGACTGACACTTTTCTTTCCCAATCACAGGGCGGAGCGAAACGCGGTGAACGAGAATGCCACTTTACGTCCGTCCGATTCCGGCGCCCCTTTGTCCGCGGAAACGTGGACGAAACTGGTCTCGTCCACCGTCTTCGGCAGAGCGCAGTGGGCGTACGTCATGGGCCTGGCTTCTAGCGCCGGGTTTACCGACTCTGCGAGGTCGTACAAATCCGAGGAAGATCAGGGGAAAGACATAAACACAAGAGAACAGGCATATGAACCCTGGATCGATGGCTCTTTTTGCGCCAAGATCTCCCCGACGGCCTGGCTGGCACACGTCAACGACTTAACTCGCGACGCGAGTTTGGCGGACCACGACGACGAGTTCGTGGTTGAGGGCGTCTCAACACGAGGCGGGAAAGGGCCTTTCCACGAAACCTCTCCGTTCAAGCCAAACAAGAAACGTTTGGCCCTGATCGCGTTGTACACGCTGGGCGCAGCGATCGCGGGGCGGTCGGGTGACTGGGAAAGCGCCGTGGTTCAGCTGGAACTGGCAAAGAGCGTCCACTCAACGCTGCCGTACATGGAGCCGGAGCACTGGTACCTACCCCCGCAGCTATGCCTCGGGGAGGCGTTGCTGCGGTCGGGAAGACCTGAAGAGGCGCTTGTTGTGTTCCGAAAAGAACTGCGCGATGCGCGCCCACACGATGCGTGGGCGTTGCAGGGTGAGCGACGCGCGTTGAGGCGGATGGAGTCCGAACGCGGCGGCGGCGGCGGCGGCGATACAAACAAAAACCTCGCGAAGGATGTCGGCACCGCGTGTTTCGAGGTTTTTCCGTGAACAGCGCTGTTTGTTCGGGATTGCGCCTGGGCGACCATATGGCTTTACGTGTGTTAACCAGCACCGACCCGAGAGTGCAACGGTGTGGTATTAATGCTAGACTTGTTAGTTTACCGGCCTGAAGGTCGTAGACCGAAATCGTCAAAGAACGCCCGAAAGCAAAATTCTAACCGCCTGGCAGGACGGCCACAATCTTTCACACTCGGATCGCACTACACGTGCCTCATGACATCCTCGTTGGCACATCGTCCGCGCACGCGAAGACACCCCGGGAAAGGAAGGCTTGTCTTTGCGACGATGATTGCGTGTCGCGTCACCGCCTCCGCCGCGGCGACGCCGCGCGCCGGTGCTCGTCCCGCGCGCGGAGTCGCGGCGCGTCGCGGTGCCAGTGCCGCGACCGGGTCGGGGCGGTCGTTGTCCGTGCGCCACGCGAGGGTTTTCCATCTCTCCGTCCGCACCGGTCGTTCGCAAACGTTTCTTCGCGCGGAGCAGAGCAGTGGCAACAAGGTCAGTTCAGAGGATGCCGTTTTGGAAGCGGCGGCGCCGTTGAAGGACGGGGAGCAGGTCCTGGACCTCCCGTCCCAGTCCGACTCCGACGCGCAAACGCCCAAGGAGGAGAAATCGCTTGGCGACCAGATTCGCGAGATGAAGAACAAAGGAGTAGGCGGCGCGGGCGATCCGGATGCGAGTTCCAACATTTTCGTGGGCGCGCTGGAGGAAATCGGCGAGGTGGAGTGGCCCACCGCGGGGGCGGCGTTGCAAACCACCGGGATCGTCATCGCCATTGTGGTGGGAAGCACGTTCGTGTTGCTTTCGGTGAACTCCGTGTTGAGCGCGGTTTCGCAAACGCTGTTCGGGTGAGTTGAGTGCAGTAAGATGATGAAGAAAAAAGAAAAGAGACGATGAGATGAGTACGTCACGGTATCTTAAAGTCTTCTCTTGTGATAAAACATAAAACCTTGCCCTATCCGAGTTAGTTAAGCCCCGTCCACGAACTTCGCCGCGGCTTTGTAGATTTTCTCCATGAACACCGCGGCGTCCTCGGCGCCGCCCGTGCGCGCGGTGTTGATGTTGGTTTTCAAAAGCGCCATCAGGTTCACGTCCAGCTCGTCTTTGTCCACCATCTCTAGGATCATGGAACGCTTGTCTTTGGAGTTTAAAAGCTTGGTCAGCCGTTCCAGGGGGCTCAGCATCGCCCGGGTGGTTTGATCCACGAACCCCACGAAATCCCCGGTGACTTTGTAAAGCGCATCCAGCTTGCCTTTCTCGTCCGCGTCGTCCACCGTGTTCATTCTTTCAATGAGAAACGCGAAAAACTCATCCGTCAGTTTCGGGCGCTGTTTCACGATCTCGTACTCCATCTCGTTGAACTCGGTGGCGAACAGGTAGTCAATGACTTCCTGATTCGTGCCAGGTTGCTCTCTAGCTTCTCGCGCCGCCTCCAACTCAGCCCGCGCTTTTTCGTACTCCTGCTTCCTCTCGTCCTCCTCCGCCTTGTCCAGCTCCATCTCGCGCTGTCTCAGTTTTTTGTCAATAAGCATGGACGACGCGGTTTCGTCCACGTCGGGGAACAGCCCTTCCGGGTCGTACGAAATCTCAAGCGCTTGTTTGCCAACCTCGTCCGCTTTCATGATCTTCTTGCGCTCGTCACGGTCAATCGCCCGGCCATCCGACCCCAACAGCTTACCAGCGGTGTTGTTCAACGCCTCAGCGCCTTGCCCTTCAAGCTCGATCCGCTGGCCCAAGCGCTGCTGCAAAATCGCGAGGGATTCGGGGTCGATGCCGCTGGCGCGGACCACGGAGGACGAGGCTCTTCTGTGGGGGACACGCGTGGCCGCTGCTGCTTTTGAGTCCACAACCTTGCGTGCGCCCCGGAAGAACACGGACGCGCGGTGCCCAACGGACGACGTCGCGGTGGCGATCATCGTGACGTGCTTTCGTGCGAAAGGAAAGGCGACCCTTTACCACACGATTGTGGATAAGTCACGCGTGACCGTACGACGCCGTTTGGAACGGGCAGACCGAGGCGAAACGTTCGTCTCGTCGCGACGCGAACGTGCGTTGGGTGCGACGCGAAGGAGGGCGCGGTGGCGAGTGAGATGGAGAACGAGGTGGGGACACGCAGGACCTGGCGGCGGCGCGCATCAAACCCGAAAGTTTCGGCGCCAGCGCTGTTTTGAGAGGGCAATTTTCCAGATCTAAATCATCGGTTTGTCCGAACGCGTGGCAACTCGCAACTGGCATGTGCTCCCATTTAGACGCGCGCCGCTGGAGCGTCAGTACCCGGGACCAGGTTTGGACGTTGGGCGAGCCTCGTTGCGTGCGGGTTGCCCTGTGGTCGGTACCGAGCGGACCGGACTTAGCGAAGACTGCGGTGCGCGGTAGGACTCGGTTCCACCGGTTGGCGCTTTCTGATTTTCGATTCTTTCTTTACACGTCGACGGCGAGTTTCGAAGCGATGGCCGGCCAATGCTCGCCCCGTCCGGCGATGGCTGGGTTGTGCGCGATGAGTCGCGTCGGGTCCCCCTCCGGCGGATCGTCACGGCCGCGAAAGTCCGGTGGGTCTCGCCCTCGCCGAGCCAGACGACGTGACACCGCGCCCGACTTTTCCGGCACGAATGCCACGCGTTTTCCGCACAACACATCGGACGACCCGACTGACCCCACCGGCCTTCGCGCGCGTGACCTCGCGCGAAGGCTGGTCAGGGACGCCGCGGTTGTTGTGGACAGAGTTGTGAAAGGCAAGGCGCAGGTTGAGGGTTCGGTTTCAGGCCAAGGCCGTGACAAAGCCGCTGCGGGGAAATGGACGTGGATTACACAGACGACGTCGACGCGACACGTGGCTTTTCTTGATGAACCGTTCACAGAGATTGGCCGGCGCGCGGCGGCGGTGGCGGCGTCCGTGGTTGTCGCGACCGTTCTCGCCGCGGCGACCCCCGACACCGCGTATGCCGGGTTCGGCGCCCCCACCGGCGTGGTTTCTTCCCCCCCCCTACCAGAGCAACAGCTAGAGGAGCTCCTTTCCATGGACCGCCGAGCGGGTGTGCGGAAAACCAACTTGATTCGCACCAGCGACTTCGACATTTTGCTTCAGGAACTCAACGCGTTGACGCAGCTTGACGAGAAAGCCCTGGAGGCCGCTGATGCGGAGATCGCGCTGCGAATCAGCGAGAACCTGGCGGTGAACATGAAGGACGCGACCGAGTCCCTGAAATCGCCGCAGAACACACGGATGGCGGTTGAAAGAAACGCCGCAGCGGGAGCGAGTGACGCGTCAAGTTCCACCGAGTTCGTAAGCAAGGAACTGACGAGTCAGCGACTGCGTCTGTTGGAACGCAGGCTTGTTGAGGTGGAGTTTCAGAAGAAGCTGTTCCAACGCAAAGTCGACGAGAGCAGGCTAGCGTCGCAGCCGCAGGTTCTGGTGTACGGCGCCGCGCTCGCCGCGTCCGTGCTGTCCACCGCCGTGATGCACCCGGTTGATACGATCAAGGTGAGGAAACAAGCGCTGGGGGCTGAAAAACTGCGCGCCACGTCCGCGGCGGAGTTCTGGAACGACGCCACGGAAAGCACGGCGTTTTATGTGGCGTCCGCGACCACAGTCGCCGCGTCCGCGGCCGTGGACGCCAGGGTGGTCGCCGCAGCGGAAACGGGGCCGGGCGCGTCCTTCGACGAATTCGACGACAGACCGGCCGCGGCGTGGGGATCGGGGTCGTTCGAGGAGCCCGAAACGCTTAAGGAGCTTGAGGAAGTTTCTTCATCAACGACGACCACGGCGACTAAGGAAAGGACAACTGGTGCGACACAAGAAACCTCCTGGAACCGGGCGTTCGACGACCTGACCACGACGTACGGCGCGGACTACTCGCCGTACGAAGAGGCGCAGATGCCGATGTCCAGCGCTTTGGCCGCCGTGGCGCTTTCCAATTCATCTCCAGCCAAGATTTTCGCCCCAATAGGCGTCCCCCTGACCCCACAAGGCCTAGCCTCACTGTACGACGGCTTGTTACCCAACATCGTCAAAGAAGGCCCGCCCCTTGCGCTTTACCTCGGGATTTACGAGTATTTAAAGTGCGTGTTGCTTGCTACGGATTTGAAAGCCACGCCCGTGGTTTGTTACCTAATCGCGGGCGCCGTGGGTGAGCTCGTGGGAAGCGTGTTACGCGTACCCGCGGAAGCGGTGAAAAGCACGCAGCAATCGCGGGCGGATATTACCCTACCGGAAGCCTTGAGCCTGAACTTTGGCACGAAAGAGGGAAGAGCGAACTGCGTCGAGGCGTGGACCGTGGCGGTGGTGCGGGACGTGCCGTTCGGCGCGATTCAAATTGCGCTTTTCGAGGCGCTGAAGATTTACATTTCAGGTGTCGCAGACCCGCCTTTTGACGGGGACAGCGCGCTGGGGGAGGCGATTCTTGGGGCAATTGGGGGGGGGGTCGGGGCCTTTATCAGCGCGCCCGCGGACGTGGTGGGGGTGGGGCTGATCAAACAGCAGACGCAAAAAAGTGGAGACGGCGACGGCGAAAAGAAACTGGGCGCGGCGGATATGGCGAAACTCGTGTTTGAAGAAGGTGGCGTTCCCGCGTTTTTCCGCGGGAGCACGGAAAGGGTGCTTTACTGGGCCCCCGCGATCGGGATTTTCCTCACCGCGTATTGCCAAATAAGACACGCGCTGATCGCGGCGTGACGTGGGGGCTGTGTGACTCAGAAACTCATATTCAAATATTTTACCATTTCTACCTGCTACTGTTCGAAGTCTTCGCGCGTAGTTCTACCGGGTGTTTCCCTCCCTGCGGGTCACTCGTGGTTCGCGGTTCCGTGGTCGACACGTGCTGTTTCGGTGGCGGCGTCTGCACCGCGGGTTGTCCGTCCGAAACTGCTTTGGACACCTTGGCAACCTTCGCGTCGCGCGCTTTGCCCGCCGTTTTCGCCTGTGCATTTTTTCTCTCGCTAGTTTCTACAACCAAAGGGCACCGCGTATCGCACGACCCAAACACGAAACTAGCGTGTTTCTCTTCCTCTTCGTCCTTCCACCCCAGCTTCACCCCTCCCGGGACGATCTTCCCGATCGCCCGTCCCAGTCTTTCCCGGAACGTCCGCGCGTCGGGACACGTTTTTCCCCACATCGGCGCGTCGTTTCCTTCGCCAATCTCGTAAAAGGATTCGCCAAAGTTGTTGTGCAGTACGAACCCCCAGTCCCCGCGCATCTCCGCGGTCGCCACGAACGACCCAAGTTCACCGCTTGGACTTGAACTGGCCGGCGCCCTTTGCATGGCAACGCCCTCTTCCATTCCCAGCCCCGGTCTTTTAGGGTCGTGTCTCACGATGCTCGCGCCGATGACCCTGGCGCCCGGCCGGAAAAAACCCGGCATCGCCCCCTTCGTTTCCGCGGAGACACAAGACGTGTGTAGAGAGTACTCCACCACCCCGCCGTTGTAGCCGGCGCCTTGCCGGAACCCCGCGGTGGGGTGGTCCACCGCGAAGCACCCGAGCACACCCGCGATGAGAAGCATCGGGAAAAGCACCGTGCCGACCAGGTACCGCCCAGTCGTGCCGTAATCGTCGTGCGTGTCGCTTTTCAACGAAGCGCGCCCGCGCAACATGTGGGTGTCCTCGCCGACCGTCGCCATCGCGGTCCCACGGAACGCGCGTCCGCCTGGAAAACCAGCAGAGACTCTTCCGGAGATCTACGGGTGGCGGCGTCTACAAATACACGCCCGGTGTACCCGCGCACACCTCGTGCCGCGCGCCAACCGCTGTGCCGCGGCGGACGGCCAAGTTGAAGTACTGGTGAAACACCCCTGCGATCGGCAGCAGTATGAAACAGGCACATTTTTTGTCACAAAAAGCGTTTTTTAGATTTCAACCACTCGTCGCGCCCGCCCCCCCCGTCCACGTGCACGTCCTTTGCTTCAGCGCGGCTTGTAGTAGGTGTTCCAACCCAGCGTAACGAAGCACCACGCCCATCACCCCTAAACCGTTTTCGGGAAGCTCCTGGAACGACTCTTCGAGTTTTCTTTTTCCCGGCGAAGGCGCGGATGGTTTACCAGTGTTGGGCGCGGAAGGTTTATTGGGACGGGTATAGGTATCGTCGGCGCCTTGACCGTCCAACTCCTCCTCCGTCTCCTCCTCCTCCGCCACTCTTACGGACATCGCCTTCCACGTGAGCTGTTTCAGTCGTGCAACGTACGTTTCCACATCCGGAAACGCGCCTTCCACAACGACGATCCCCGGGTACCCCGGCTTGCAGAACCCGCCCTGGTTGTTCCGAAAAAAGTGTCAGTCTCGTATGGGCCGCGTGTATATCCGGGATTGGTATTACTTAAACAGTCGTGGTAGCAGTCCCTTGTGGTACGAGTATGGGCAGAGATAATAGTCCCTTCGCAGGACGAGTATGGGCAATCGCGAAGGCGGTGTGTGGTCGGTGGGAAAGGCCCTTACCAAACCCAGTTCCCGTGCCCATTGCTGTACCGCCTTGCGCTTGCCGGGCGCCTTGATGTGGTGGAACCAGATCAACCTTCGCGCGATTGTATTTTTTTTCTTGTTCTGTTGTTTGTCTATAGTGAGCTCCTTGGCTTTTGAGGTCATGAGTCTTTCTGCCGACTCTGCTGACTCAAGGTTCTGTTCAAATGTAACCCTCTCGTTCAACTCCCTCAGCGCTCCTCGCACCGCCTCGACGCCCGCCACCGCGTTTGTTTCGCCGAGCGCGCACTCAACCGACGCGGCTGAAGCCGCTTGTTTCAAAAAACTCAAATCGGCAACCGTCACCCGTGCGTTCCCCTGGACGTGGAGCTCCGCGCGTATCAAAAGAGGGTACCCGGGAGCAAGGCGCACCGCCACGGCCACGCCGCCGCCGCGCAAACGCGGGCCGAGCATTTTTATCGTCACCTCAAGCGCGGGCACGGAACACAGGGGGTCGTCGTGTTTTGCGTGCGTGTCGGGAGGTTGGTTGCCAGACGCAAGCGACTCTGACTGAGACCTTCGTGACCTGGAGTGACTCTCGTGCGCGTCGAGAACGGATTCAGCCAGCTCAAGCACGGTCTCGTGGTGGTTCGAAACCTCGGTCGGGTCATTATCAAGCGAAGCGGAATCGCCGTACATGCTTTCAAGCGCGCGCACCTCATCCACCGCGCGACGCAAGCACTCGGGGGACCACGAGAACAACACCGACGCCGCGGACATCGCAGGGCGACGGGTAACGCACCACCGACCCGCCCCGACCGCGCGCCCGCGTGTGCTCCCCTTCTGCAAAAACGGCACCAGATCTTCGGCACGATATCGCCATGTCCAGTCAGCAAGCGACATCTCACTCATCACGCGCGCGGACACGATGTCCCTCACGTCGTCTGTGTTTCTGTCGCGTCCCCTCCCGGGGCTCCAACGCACGAGCAAGGGTACAAATCCCGCGCCCGGTCGCCGGCGCGATGCGGTGGTGACACGCGCGCGGGGTAAGGGCAAACGCACGCGACCGCCGAAGGGTCCGCCAAAAGGTCAGGGCGATTTGGAAAAGAAACGGTGCGACCTGTGTCTCGGCACTGGGATCCGCAAGTGCTACGGCTGCCACGTCGCGGATGGGTGGGTGGCGGATAACTTCAGCACGTCGAAGTGCGCCAGGGCGGGTTTCGTGCCGATTAAGATCGGAGGGTTCCTCGGGTTCGGGGGTGTGGCTGGTGAAGAGAAAGTACGTATTGCGCGTTTCCCAAATCCCGACTGACTGTTTGCCTATGTCCAGAGTACACTGTTTGCCCATACATCGCCCAATACAACACTGACCCTTTTCGGTTACAATCACAGTGCGCGGTGTGTTGGAACGACGCTGCGAAGAAACCAGGCACGACCCGGTGCATCCGCTGCAAGGGCAACAAATACATCTACTTCATGAACGCGGACTGGAGGTGAGTTAAACGTTGAGGAGAGAGGACGGAGACGTGTTGTGCTGTAACATCAATCAAAAAAGTCACAAAAGTCTTGCTAGCTCTGGTATAGAATCCGTAAAGGTATGACTCGTACTGATGATGACTCCTCCCTACGTTTTGTACCCCGATTTCGGTCGCTGTTTGTACGCGCCTCGTCCGCGGGCGCGGTTGGCGTCGGAAAACCAGTCCCCCCAGGACTCACCGGCCGACCCGCCGCCGGTTGTGTCGGATTCCCTTCCGGTCCATCCCTGGTGTCCATGCCCGTGCCCTGAGCTTCCTCCGCTCCGGCCGCCGTACCGGGACGCGTCCCTGGCGAACGTGGACCCGCCGAACCCGAAGTCGTCCCGGCCGCCGCCGCCGTGGCGGATAGTTGCTTTCCGATCGTTCGCGAAATACTCGGCACGCTTTCGCGAGTCGCACAGCGCGGCGTTCGCTTCGCCCACGAGTTTGAAAACGGAGTCGGCGTCTTTTCGTACTGCGCTTTGGTCGATCCAGGGCGGTAGCCCAACCACCGACTTATCGGGGTGGTGCTTCAGGGCGAGTTTTCGGTACGCTTTCTTCACGTCGCCGTCGTCGATTTGGGAAACGCCGGCGGGAAAATTCCGTAAACCCAAAACGGACAGGTGGTCCACCACGAGCGCCGGGAGAGAGGCGCTTTCCCGGCGCGCGTCCCGTAAGCGAACGATCACCGCGTCCCGGAACGTTTTGTACGCCGTGGATGAGTTGTCTGCTGTCTCGGTACCGCTCCCCGAGTCTTGTAACGAAACCCGCATGAAACGCGCGTTGTCGGTTTTGTGCACGCCGACCAATGTTGCCTCAAGGGTTAGCGTGGTTAAAAGCCGCTGCAAGTCCTCGCAAGCGCCGGCGTACAGCCTGAGATAAATAAAAGAAAGTGTCAGTCTTTCGGGCCATATGAGTGAGTAATTACTCCGGACAATCGGCAAACAGTGTGCCTGGATTTGGGAAAGGCCCAATACGTACCTTGTTTCAAACCGAAGCTGCGCCCGTCTTGAAAGGCTCTTTAAGCGCGTGGGGTTACACACAAGCGCGCGGCCGCAATCCGCGAGCGCGTCTGTCACCGCGCCGCTGGCGTGCGCGGACGCGGCGCGGTTGCACAGACACACCGCCGCGAACGCGCCGGCAATTTCACAGCCCGGGGTTGGCGCCACCGCCGCGAGCGCGCTCGTGTACTTTTCAGTCGCCTTTCCAAAATCCTTACCCTTGAACGCGACGTTGCCCTCCTGCCGCAACAAGTGCGCCGCAGCCGCGATCTTGGCAAGCGCGGTGAAGGCGACGTGTTCATCAACCGCGAGCGCTTGCGTCACCCGCCAAGCTTGGACGAAAGAAACGTCGTCGTTCATCACCCTTTCGCCCGACGAATTTTCACTCTTTTCTGGAGGCCCGACTTTTCGGTCTTCTTTCGGCGGCGTCGCCCCCGCGATCGCCCGCGTGGCGCCCGCCAGGTCGCCCGCGGCGAACCTCGCGGCTACCCGGACGAACGCCCTCCAGTTTTCCCCACCGGTCTGAAACCGGAACGCACTGAGGGTTTGTTGACACCCGAAGGAGGGCTCAGCACCGCGTGACGTGTTCTCCGAAGCGTTCCCCGAAGTGTTCCGCGATGACGACCCGCCGCCGGCTTTCACACGATCCTCCGTACCGCCCAAGCCCTCGGCGTCCGCCACCGCGCACGCGTCCGTGAACCGCCCTTCCCAAACAAGCGCCCTCGCCTTCGCCTCCGCCACGGCGGCGCAGTGCGGCGCCACGTGGGACAGGTCTTTCGTGAGCCTCAACACGCTTCTGGCGACCTGCGACGTGGTTTTCGCGGAAACGTGCGACCCGCCGCGGCAGGCGTTTGTGTTTTTCAACCCACTACGCGTCTCCGTGTCGTTCCGGTCCGGAAAGTCAAACCAGGACCGGTCCTCGTCCCCGCCCGCGGCACGGAACACCCGCGCCTTGACCCGGAGCGAGCCGACACCGGCGCCGTCCACAAGGTGCTTTCGAAGCGCAGAAAGCGCGCCGCCGTTTACGAGCGTCAGGTCGGCCACCAGCGCGGCGCCCTGATTGTAAAAAGAAAAGTGTCAGTCGTGTATGGGCAATCAGTCGGCGGAATGTGGTAAATGGGAAATACTCACCCGCGCGGCGTCCTCGGCGAGCCGCGTCGCTTCCCGGGACGTGGCGTCGCCCGACCCCCCCTCCGCCGCCAACATAAACTCGCACCGCGCGTCCGCAAACGCGCCGAGCCTCATCAAGCACGTCCCCGCCCTTAGCCGCGCTCGGCGGAACGTGGGGTCCGCCGCTAACGCGGCTCGGCAGTCGCGAAGCGCCGCCCTGATGTCGGCCGCGGCGGCCAGCGCGGATCGCGTCTTTTCGGTTTCCGCGGTATCACCGGCATCCGCCGATCCGCGCGTGCCCGGTTTGTCGCTGACACTCATCAACCGCGCGGCCGCGCGGTTGGCGTAGCACACGGCGGCGTCCCTCCCGCATTTCACGAATTTGACGGTTTCGGGAATTTCCGAAAAGCCGTCTTTCCGTGCCTCGACGCCGTCAACAAGACACGCGTCCAGAAGCTCCCCAGGCACCGCGCCCACCGGGAACTCGCGCCCCATGCGTTCCAGCGCGCCGTCGTAGTGCCCTGAAGCGACGTTGTACTGCCCCGCCTTGAACGCGGCGTTACCAAGATCCTTCAACCGCGTGGCTTCGGAAACGAACGTGAAGGAAACGTTCGGGTTGGCGCCGGCGCTCGCGCCGGAGTTTCGCCGAGTGCTCGAATCATCATCCCTCCCCAGGTTGACTCTTCCTATGCTTTCCCTGAGCACGTCCATGGGGGAATCGGCGTCGTCCACGTTACCTGTGCCGAACGCGGTGGGCGACGACGGTTTCCCGGGGCGAAGCGCGCGGCGCACGGGGCTCCGCAAAGGGCTTGTTTCTTTTTCTTCTTTTTGAAAAATAGAAGGTGGCACGCGTTCAAACGCCTCCGCGGTGGGCGACCGCGGAGGCGAGTGTGCTGGCTGCGTTTTCTTCTTAGGGGTCCGCCCTTGTGGTTTCTTTTTTCCACCGGAATTAGCCTTGGAGTCGACTGCGCCGGGAGTGAACAGCCCGGGCGCGGGCGGAACCGCCGCGAAGGGCGCGCCGTTCGTTTTCGCCCCGCCGACGCCCGCGCCGAAATTCGAGAAAGAGGACGTGCTGCTCGCGGCCGGGGGCGGGGGCGTGAACTGAAAAGCCGTGGCACCTGAAGTGTTCCCTGAAGTGTTCCCTGAAGAAGCGTTCCACGAAGCGTTCCCAGAAGTGTCCGTGGGAAAGAACGACGGAAACTTGGGCGTTTCCGGAACCGGTTCCGAGTTTCGCGAAGCGCGGAGCTCTTCAGCGCCCCTCCCCAGGTTGACCCTCCCTATGCTTTCGCGAAGCACGTCTATGCTGGGGGACGTGCTCCTTTTCGTGGTGCCTGGTGATGGATGTGTCGCGTACGGTTCAAACGCGTCGGTGCGAAACGTGGTTCGCGCGTCGGATCCTCGCGCGGTCCCCCGCGGCGAGCTCCCGGGGCTCGCGCCTCCTCGGGGTTTCGAGCCTCGACCGCGTCGGTTATCACTGGTCTTTCCTCGGCCGCCGCCGTTGGACCCGCCCGACCCAACGGCGAAGGATAAATTCGACATCCCAGCTTCTATTTTCTCGGTTTGGCTTGATGAAGCGGTAGCACCCGCCGCCGCGCGCGGAACGGGCGAAAACGGCGGCGGCGATACAGGCAGCGGCGGCGGCGCGCCGGTCTCATCGTAATCGTTTCCGCCCCTTTCCTTCCCTCCGAAACTCCCGAACCCCGCGAACGGGGGCGGGGTTGACTTCTTGCCAAACCCGAAAGGCGAAAAGCCCCCGGGCGCGAACGCGGACGCGCCGAACGGCGTCGCCGAGGGGGACGACTTCGTTTGATTCGAATCGGGAGGAGGAGGTGTTTGTTGTGTCTGTTTCGTGTCAGGCGCCGGCGTGGTGTCACTTCGTCTTGTTGTTGTTCCAGCCGTGCCTTTCCCCGACCCGGACCGGTTCCGGAACGACCCCGACCGAGGCCACGTGTTGTCTCCTCCGAAGAAGTCAAACGGCGGCGGCGACTCCGGGTCCGGGGTGGCGCGCGCCGGCGACCGCGGCGGCGAGTTCGCCTCCGTTTGCCTCCCTACTACCCGAGGGGACTGTTTTCCCGACCGAACACTCGACCCCCCGGGTCTGCATCTTTGCCGCGCGTTTCCCGGACTGGTGCCACCCGTCCCGAGGTTGAACGTGAGTTTCGAGGGCGAGTCGTTTACCTCGGTTGTTTCATCCGCATCCATCGGCGAACCGGGGGCTTGCGAAAAAGTAAACCCGAAACCCTCACCCGCGTTGCACGGCACCGTATCGCCTTCGTCTTCGCTCTCGTCGCTCGAGAGGTAGAGCAAATCGAGGGGATTTGTACGCCGCGCCTCCGCCCTCGCCGCGCGCGCGGGGTCCGCCCCCGGTGGACAACGGGACCGGAGCCTTTGGTTCCACATGCGCGCGTCGCAGGGATCTCCCACCGGAACGGAAACCCCGAGATCCCGTTTCCCCTTTCCCGATCCTAGTCGCGTACGCGCGCTTCGCCTGCACCGCACAACGAGCCTTCTTTTGCCGGACCGGTTCACGAGGACTTCATACACGCGTTACGTGTTCTCTCCACGCGTCTCCACTCGCGCTTCGTGTTCGGGTCCGCCCGCGGTGCTCCACACTGGCCCGTGGCTTCAAAACGGTCAGCCAAAGAACTCGATTTTTTGTTTCAGTGCGGAAGACAACGAGGACACTTGGCGATTTTCTCAAACGCGTTCGAATAACGTCCGAACACTACAAGTACAAAGCACACACAATTCATCGTGTATTGTCTATTTCTATTGACACCCACCCTAAGCACGTTACCCCTGGTCCACCCACTTCGGCCTGAAAACCGAAATCGCGCCCCGGTTGGCTAACGCCAACGTCCAGTTCCCGTTCCCGATTCCGTTTCCGTTTTTTCCAACGAAACCGCAAACCGCCGTGGCGTCGAACCCCGCGGCGCCGCGCGACGACGGGTTGATTATTTTCGGAGGCCCCGGTCCCACGGCTTGCGACTTTTCCACGGACTTTGGAGTCTTTTTCCCGCGTGATTCGTTACTCTCGTTACGCGTTACATCCTTAAAAAGTCCATCCAAATCAAACAGCGACACGGCTAAACTTTTCGGCCCCGGCGCGCACACGGCGAGTCCTTTGTCGCAACCGCCCGCGTTGACGAACACCGGGCGGTACAGCGATTTGGGTTTTGGGTGGGTCACGGGGACGTGTCCTTCTAAACTCGCGAGCGGGGTGTCGCTCTGTCGAAGGTCCCAAAGCAACACGCGGTGGTCGCTGGTCGCCGAGGTCACGAACAAATTGGAGTTGTTCCCGTCGGCGGTACTCGTCTTGCGACGTACGGTACCTTCCATCACACGCACCGTGGTACGCAGCGCGGCGGCGCCCCATTCCAAGAAGTTAACCGGGTACCCGCCGTGCGCGTGTTCGATGACGCGCACGGCACGTGTCACGCGGACGTCGAAAACACGCGCGCTCCCGTCGTCGCCGCAGGTCCCGAAAACGCAATCGTTGGCACCAAAGTTTCTCCACCGCGCGCATTTCACCACCCCCGCGTGTTCGTCGTGGCGGCTGGTGGTTTTCAATTTTGAATCCTGCGTTGAAAGTACCGACACCGCGCACCCGCCGTGTTTCGACGACGTCAAAACGTCGCCACTTCCGGAACGGCAGTGCGCCGAGAAAATACCAGAGCCACCGTGAACTTCCGAGTCTCGTAAAACCTCCCTTGGCGCACCGCTCGAGCGCGACGTCGACCCGATATCCCACAGCGCGACGGCGCCGTCCATGCCGCCGCAGGTTAACACCAAAGGACAGCCGCCGGGATGGTTTTGAAAAAACTGGACGTGCGAGCACCACCCGCGGTGTCCCACCCACGACGCCAGGGGTAACACGGCGTCCGTATCCTCGGTCGTGTCGTCCGTATCGGCGTCGTCCATTTCTTTCTCGTTGTAATCACGGTCATTGTCATTTCCATGCAGCGCCCACACCGCGACGCGTCCTCCGTCGCCGCCGCCCACCATGAGGCTTTGTTTCGTGGTATCCGACAGCCCGTGGTCGTCGCCGTCGCGAACGTCCAACGCGTAAAAGCCTTTTTTCATTTTCGGATCCGCGAACGTGACGTTGTCCTGTTCCCACCCGCGCAGGCGCTCGTTTTTCGTAGCACAACGTCCTTTCGTGAAATGTGCTTCATTGTTCGAGGCGTTGTTCTGTGAAGAACTCGCTCGACACGCGTACCGCATCACCGCGCTTTCCTCGAAAACCTCGGGAGGAGGTGTCGGGTGTGAATCGGTGGAATTTTCTTTCGTGGACGCGGCACGTCGCGTTTGACGCGCCCGTAACGCCGCCACGGTTTCCCCAAGCGCAATCAGCGCTTCCTCGGAAACGTCATCCACCACCCCTGGGTTTTGAAGTGTCCTCGACCGTGTGCTTCTTCGAGGTGCGACGTGCTGCTCCGATGTTCGAGCGAGTTTCGTGGCGCGACGACGAGCATCCGCGCTCGCGCTTTTGTTTTTTTTACGGTTTTCACCATCCGTCCCCACTTCACGGCTCAGCGTGTCGATGCCGAGATGCGCCATGCGTTGCTTGTTACGCGCGATCCTCGCGTCACGTTCGCGTTCATACTCCGCGCCATTGTCGTCCGAGTCGTTTGATGACGTCGCCGACCCGTCAACCGCATCACACGTCTCCGCGGGGTCCACGTGCTCCGTTTCGATCTCGACAGTGGCAGGTTCGCCACCGATTACGATTACATCGCTCGGACCAAACGACACCTCGGGTGGTTTCGTCTCCCCTGGTGCCGCCTCTTCAGCGCCAGCCTTGGCCCACATCCGCCGCAGCACATGACCGTCCGGGACGCGGGACATGTCGAAGCCCCTGCCGCGCAGTGCCCGCGCGGCGCGGTGTGTCAGGTTTGAAATCATCGGACGGTGCCTACTCCATTTTCTGGGCACACTCGAATGACAGACGATCCCCACGACCTAAACCCGTTGGCCCCCGAGGGTGTCATTGTTCCGAGCCGCACGCACCGCGCCTGGCCCTCGCCGCGGCCATGTCGTCGAGCCTGGGCCCGACCCCGGGGTCGGCGCTTGTCGCGCCGCCCCAAGGTCGCGACCCACTTCGCGGCGACGCGCGCGCCGTGGTGCGCCGGTGGCAGGGCGGGAAAGGCGGGCCGTGTGCGATATTGGCAATCGTGTGGCTCGCGTTTGTGGTGCAGTGGTTTTTGGTGGTGGAGAGGTTGGTGTATTTGGATGGACGCTGGCCTGGCTCGGAGCTGGCTTGGAGGGTAGCAGTAGTCGCGATGCCGTGCGCGGTGACGTTTTCCCTGTGGTGCGTGCACTTCTTGGACCCCGGGGTGATTCCCCCGAAGAAAGAAACGGACCCGGAGGTTCTTTGGTACCAAACCCAATCGCGGCCGGTGGTGCTTGGCGAGCGCTTCGTGGACGCGACCGGGGTACCGATGGTGGTGCGGTTCGGAAAGGATTTCAGAAACCAGACCACGAAGACGATTCTTCCCGCGAATCTGGTCCACCCGGAAGACCCGGAAGGCCCGCTACTCGCGGACGGCACCGCCCCGGAGTTCAACAAGCTGTGCTTGACCGTGCGGCACTGCAGCACGTGCCGGGTATGGAGGCCGCCGAGAGCGAGCCACTGCGCGATCTGCGGACACTGCATGGCGAGGTTCGACCACCACTGCCCGGTGGTAGGCACCTGCATCGCACAGCGGAACATGAGGTGGTTCATCATGATGTTCATCACGGCCGGTTTGGCGTGCGGTGGGTACCTCGGTGGGGCCGTGGTGCGGGCGACGCAGGTGTGCGACGGCGAACTCGGCGTGGGCCGCGCGAAGTGCCACGGGACGTGGGAAGTCATCGTGCTTTCGATTTACGCGTCAGTCTTGGCGTACGGCGCCATCGTGTTGCTATGCGTGGGGGTGTCGTACACCGTGGGTATGCTGGCTGACGTCACCACGAAGGAGCGGCTCGGTAAGAAACCGCCGGGGTTCGATAAAGGCCTGGGCGCGGAGGCGAAACACTGGAGCGCGCGGAGCTCCGTGGGCGGTGGAACGAAGCGGTCGTGTTTGGGAAGCGCGGGTGGCGCGCTGCGCGAAGTGTGCTTCGCGCCGGTCAGCATACGGCCGCGGTTTCCGGACTCGCGGCTTGACGAAGTCAGTACCGACAAACGGGCACAGGGATAGAAGGATTCGAATTTAGAAGCACAAATACGGAAACATTCATACGTAACGAGTCGGCGCTGGTCGAAAAAGTTTCCAGAACACTGAAACCGACGGTTCGACTGCCTCTGAGACAACATCTATGACTGTAACAACGTACAACTTTCTTCCAGCTACCTGCTATTTTCTCTTTCTAAACGATTCCGTTTCCGAAACGGCCTCTACGAACGCGCGCGTTTCGGTGTCAAACGCCCTTGGCTTGACGGTTTTGGAAGCCGCTTCGGTGCGGGCGTTCCCGGTTTGTTGCGTTACAAATTTCTCATTGTGTTCCCTTAAAAACCCATCAAGCACGTGTTGCTCGACTTCAGGGCAAATACCCACCACGCGTTTCACCAGCTCCAGGCGTCTTGAGTCCACGTTCCAAACTAACGTCTGGTGCGTAACCGTCGCGACGGCGGTCCATTGCACCGGTTGAGTGTGACTGTTTGTCCATACGTCGCCCAATACACCGGATACCGCGGTGCCAACCGGTGGGGCACTATTTGGCACAATTGCGGACACCACGAACACGTCCCTCGCCACCACACACGCTGTGTCGCCTGGGACGAAAAAAAGAAAGTGGTTAACGTCTCGTATGGGCAATCGCGACCGGCGGTGTGTGGTGATTGGGAAGGGCCCGTACCGCGCAACTCGACGCAAACGGACGGCCCGGCGAAGCGCAACACCCGCCGCGCAGCGCGTGGGTCCACGCAACGCGCGGTGAATCGTTCGCTGGGAAACAGCGCGTGCACGAAATCCAGGGCGTCGCCGCCGCGCACGGTTCGGCACCCCGCAAGCATCACCCGCGCCGCCGCGGAGGCGCACCGGGCGTTGACCTGTTCTTTCGAATCGCACTTTGCAGAACTGGACGCCGTCGACTCGGCAGCGAACCACCTGTTTTTCGAAGCTCGCGTATACGATTGGGGGGCTTGATTTTTGCGTCCGTGTTTTGCCGGCACAAAACACGTCCCAGCATCACAAAGCGCGTCCGCCAAAAAGCCGCACGCGGAGACGAAGTGCGCCTGGAAAGGCCCGGTGGCGATTTGTGTGGTTCGCCAACGTGTCGCGTCGTCGTCGTTTTGTTCATCGTCCAGGCCGCCAAACCCGGGGCCGAGCTCGTGCACGGCGGAATCGCGAATTCCACGCGCGTTTGCGATTGGCTGATGATTCACCGAACGCGGCTCGTTCCACTCGTTCAAATCCAAACCCACCCTAAGCGTCAGCCCGTCCCCTTCCCGGAGCCAGTCCTTCACCACCTGGTCGCCCTTCACGGTTCCGGCACCGACGGGTCTGACTGTTTCGTTTTCGTTTCGCGCATCGCCGCCGGCGACACGCGTCGTGAGCGCGACCGGCGAAAGCGCCAAACGCACGGGAGGTTCCGCAAGTGTCGCACGACACTCATTAGGCGTTGCACACGACCGCACCGCCGCGATCGCCTCGGCGCGCGTGATTGCGAAAACAAAAGCGGTGTCTTTCAAGCCTCCGCTTTTCTCCACAAGAGTTGAAGCCGGCGCCGGTGCCTCGGAGGTCTCGCCCTTTGCGTCGTCAGCAACCGCGTTCAGGGTGTTACGATCCCCACCCTCCGACTCATCTTCACTGGTGGAGGCACATGAATGCGTGTCGCGTAGAATCGCCTCCGCGGCCGCGTTTCTGTTTGCCAGACGAACCGCCGCGGCGACGGCGACTTTGCGAATCAAAAGCGCCGACTCCGCGAGCGCGCGCGGGAGCGTTTCGGCGACTAATTCGCGCATTTCGCGCAGCGCCGCGACAGAGGCTTGATTTTTATGACCCAAACCGCCGCACGCACCGTCCTTCCGTATTTGTTGCTTAACCCCCATGACGAAGGGTAGCCAGATCGACGCTAGCACTCCCGGCCCGAAAAACGACCAAGAGTCGTTTGTTTCGCGTCCGTTACTTTTCGATGGAGGTGAGGCCGTTTCCACCCGCTCTGCTTCCTTCGCCAGCGTTTCGCAAACCGCCACCGCGATTTCCACCACCTCGCCTGGCAAGTCGCCTCCTCCTGTTGCGTAAGCGTGCGTGCTGTCGAACGCGACCCTCATTGCGAACCCGAGGATCCGGGGCGTCAGCAAACAACGAACGTTTTCGGTCGGGGTCAGGGTAGGCACGAGCGCCGCCGCGCAATCCGCCGCCGTTGCGTTCGCGTCCGCCGCGTCGTCGCGACCGTCATGACCGTCACCGCCAGCAACTTCCACACCCAGCCGGCCATGGTGTACATCCCTCGCCAGCGCCAAGAGGTGTCGCTCGATACACGCCATGAGCTCGATGTCGCCGTCGCGTCCTGGCGCGGCGTTCATCTCCTTCGCCACCGACCTCGCGGCGCGCGCGACGTCTGTGTCGGCAGACCGGTCCGCTTTCCGTCCACGGCTCGCCAGTAAACGCGCGCAGAAGTTCCGTAACACCGGGGGTAGCACCAACTCGAGGTTCTGTGCTCGTGTCAGCTCATAACACGCGCACAGCTGGTACGTCCGGAGCGCCTCCGATGTCGCGTCAGTCGCCTCGCGCCGGGCGCGGCGGTCCCGTTCGCGCGCATCAACAAACAATCCAGTCTCGAACTGCAGCGCGAGACCTTTAAGGGCGTCGCGGGTCGCCACGCCTCCCTCGGCAACGACCCGAGTGCGCCGAACAGAGGACGACATCGACACGACCGGGGACGGGGCGCGCGGGACAAGACGTCCCGCGCGTGCCCCCGCGCCGGTGGTGTGTCTACCACCACGACCTCTTCCGAGAAAAGTGCCTTCTGTTTGAAGTGATGAATTTGGCCAAAATCTAAGACTGCTTCCCTTGCCAAATCAGCTTCCCGCGTTCCAGGTGTGGAAATATCTGGAAGCATTTAGCGATCATACCGACACGCGCTTCTCCCAAAGGTGCGTACCTATGTTTTCCCCCGCGGCGCCTGGCGAACACGCAGAGCACGTAGATCCCGTCGTGCTCGACGTGGAAGACATTTAGGGCAGCCTGGAGACCAGACGCGGCTCGTGTGTTACGAAAAAGAAACCCGATGTCTGGATCATTCTCCAATCGTCGGCTTACGCGCGATGGCCTCGGCGCTACGCCCGTTTGGTTCGAGTGCGCGGCTGTTTCTTCGTCACGACGTGCCTGTGGCCGTGTCCTGGCACGGCCACGACCCAACACCGCGTTTCCCCAATCGCAACCACGCACCCGTGTCGTCTCGCTGACCTCCACCCCCTTTCGATCCGAATCTTGTTCCCCTTTCGAGAAGCTCCGACACTTTTCACAATGGCCGCTCTCCTCAACGTCGCCGCTCGCATCACGGTCGCCCCCCAGGCGTCCGTCCGCACCGTCCGCAAGGCCAGCGCCCGCGGCGCGTTCCTCGGCCGCGTCGTGTCCCTCAAGGCGTCCGTGGCCGCCCCCCGAAGCGCGAAAAGAAACGTCGCGGTGCGCGCCGCCGACAGTTCTACCGAGGATTTGAACAAAAAGCTCAAGGAAGTGACGTCCACAGTTTCTGAGAAGTGGGAGGAAACCGACGACAAGCCCGCGGTGGTGACGCTTCTTGTGTACGGCCTCATTGGGTTGGTCGCCGCGAACGGCGTTTTGAAGTCAATCGACGGCCTTCCCCTGATTCCCGACCTCCTCGAGCTCGTCGGCATCGGCTTCAGCGGGTTCTACATCTACCAGAACCTGCTCTTCAAACCCGACCGCGCCGCGCTCAAGGACTCCATCAGCAAGTCCGTGGACAAGATCCTCTAAGCGGTGAACTGAGTTCGGAGAAACCCGGTGGATGAGGATACGGGGAGGTGAGTGTCTAGAGATCTCTATGACAATGTACTGCTGACAAAACGAGCCGCTTGCGAAAACAGAATGAGAAATGAAATACAAAAGAAAAGTTTCATGCGAAGCATCAAGTACGTTGTGTTGTGAAGCGCTTCTTCTCATTACAACCCAAAGCGCGCCTTATTACCGCCACCCAATTTCTTACGCCTTGGTCCTGCCGAACGTCTTCGCCTTTTCCTCCGCGGTTTGGAACCGACCGTGCCCGAACTTGGACGACGTGTCGATGAACTTGAGCTTGATTTCCTCCGTCGCGACGCGCTTGGTTTGCGGGAACAGCGAGCGGCGCAGGGTGATGAGCCTCTTGCGGGGCCCCCCGATGCCACCCTTGATCATGAGGTAGTCGTTTTTCACGATGCCGTAGTGCCCGAACCCACCCATGGGGGTGATGTCCTTCTCCGTGGCGTCGTGTTCCGTGGTGGCTTTGTGCGTGGCGTCGCCAACCTTGCCCACGCGGTAGATCTTCTTGTTGATCTCCGTGCGGTGGTGGTAACCGTGCTGACCGGGGCGGGCGACGGTGTAGCCGACGCGCGCCGGGTGCCAGGCGCCGATGCAGCCAACCTTTCTTAGGCCTCTGTGGGACTTGCGGGGAAGCCTGGTGACGCCCCAGCGCGTCACCACGCCTTCGAAACCGCGACCGCGGGTGACGGAGATGCAGTCGATCATCTCATCCTTGGCGAACACGGCATCGACCGGGACGGCTTTTTCGAAAAACTTGTACGCAAAGTCAACCTTGTCCGCGATGGACCCGCCGTTGACCTGGATCTCCATCATGTGCGCCTTCTTCTGCTTCAGGTTCTTCACCTTCAAAACCTGGGTGTGCGCGATGACGCGAATGACCTCGCAGTTTTTGCGCAAGTCGTCCAAGTCCTTCTCCACACTGCCGTTGGCGTACTTCTTAGTGTACTTGGTGAACGCCTTCTTCTTGGACTTGTACCAGTTTTTGTAGAACCTGCGCTTGATTTCGTCGTTCAAGTGCTCAGCCCACACCGTGTTCAGCGCTCTCAGGCCTTGGGGGGTCTTGACGTACCCAACCACGCCCACCACGACCATCTCGGGCGTCTCCACGATGGTCACCGCCTCAAGGGTTTCCTTCTTGTGAAGCTTCGACCCGGGCTTCTCCACGTCGCGCACGATGTGGGTCATGCCAGCCTTGAAGCCGAGGAACGCGGTGAGGTGGGGCTCAGCCGTAGAGTCGCGGTCCTTGGGGAACTTCTTGCACTTGCCGCGCTGGCGCTGCGAGCGCTTCTTGGGCAAGAAACCAAGGTGACCAAGACGGGGGTGCTCGAACTTGCGGTGAGACATCTGGAGGAGAGAGAGGGAAAGGGAAGGGGGAGGCGAGGTCAGTGATTGGCTCGGAGAAGGGAGTGGAGGGATGATGGATGCGAGGGAAAACTTCGCAGCACACGCGACGGGGAGGGACGGGCGCGTGATCGGAAGCAACCTCCCGGACGATTTGTCGCAGCAGGGTTTTCCCGTCATCTTTCCGTCATCTTTCCGTGCGTTCCCGACGCCGGCGGTCGAGACGTGACACGCACGCGCGTTGCGAAGCACGACTGAACCGTGTCCGCGAGTGCGAGTCACACGAAAGGCGCGTATCACCG
>Ga0115007_10000085_pt1 | contig 52094 bp, 45 predicted proteins | sample ArcOceMetagenome_2_FD_87166 | JGI IMG/M metagenome (GOLD analysis project Ga0115007, IMG submission 87166) | Marine eukaryotic phytoplankton communities from Arctic Ocean - Arctic Ocean ARC135M Metagenome | ecosystem: Environmental > Aquatic > Marine > Oceanic | place: Arctic Ocean | collected...
ACTGCTCTTGGCGAGCCAGGCTGGTTTATGATTTCTGCTATCACAGGTTCTAAGTCGTTGAGTAGTTGTTTTAGCTTTTGCACTTGTATAGTTAAGTAAACGCTCTTATTCAATTATGGTTTACGAATGTCTCTCCTCTACAAACACAAAATCTATATTTCGCTTTGCTAAGTCAGTATTCTTTACTCGTATACGTACTTGTTGTCCCATACTATAGGTCTTTTTTGTTCGATCGCCTATTACTTTTTTCTTCTCCGGTAAAAAGGTATAGTGGTCGCCTTTCATATCGCGTAGTCTCACCATTCCTTCACACTTATTCTCTATTATCTCTACGAATATGCCCCAGTCAGTAACTCCGCTTATGATTCCATCAAACTCCTCTCCTTTGAAGTTGGCTAGATATTCTACCTGCTTGTACTTGGTACTGGCACGCTCTGCACTGGTAGCTTTTTGCTCCTGCTTACTACTGTGGCTGGCCATTTTCTCTACGTCACCGTAGTCAAATGATTTATGCTTAGTCAGATAATCATTTAACATTCTATGTGTGATAAGATCAGGATACCTACGTATAGGAGAGGTGAAGTGAGCGTAATAGTCAAACGCTAGCCCAAAATGACCAATTTTCTGACTCGTATAATATGCCTTCTGCATACTACGTATAGCTAGTGGCTGTAGTATATCTCCTTCCATAGTACCTTCTATTTTGGCTACCATTTCATTGATAGAATGGCTGTATGCTTTATAACTACTGGTATCTATTTTGATACCAAACTCCAATGCGGTCTCCGCAAATTCTAGTATTCTTTCTTCACTTGGCTCCTCGTGCACACGATAAGGAAGGGGCATTTTATCATTTTTGGTATAGAGGTGCATGGCTACATATTTATTAGCCAGCAGCATATATTCCTCTATCATTTTGTGAGCATCCTTACGCATTTTTGGAATCACAGCTGTAGGTGTTCCTTGTTCGTCTAGCACAAATCTAAATTCGGTAGTCTCAAAATTTATAGCACCATTTTCATAGCGAGCATTTCTGAGGTTTAGAGCGATATCGTTCATCGTTTCTAGTTCCTTGGCATATTTGCCCGCTTTATTCTCTATTACCTCTTGAGCATCTTCATACGAAAACCTGTGGTCCGAGTAGATGACCGTTTTAGCAAAACGATATTTTTTTACTGTACCTTGAGCATCTAGCTCAAAAATAGCAGAGAAAGTAAGTGATTCCTCATGCGGACGCAGGGAGCATAGCTCATTACTGAGTCGCTCAGGTAGCATAGGAATAGTACGATCTACTAGGTAAACTGATGTAGCTCTGTTCACAGCTTCATCGTCTATAGTATCTCCTGGAGTGACGAAGTGAGAGACATCTGCTATGTGCACTCCTATTTCTACATTACCATTTGGCAAGGTCTGAAAACTAAGTGCATCATCAAAATCCTTAGCATCTGCAGGATCTACAGTGAAAGAAGTTATTTTTCTATAATCTTCTCGTTTGGCTATTTCTTCAGCCGAGATAGTCTTAGGGAAAGCATCTGCAGCGTGCTCCACTACATCATCAAACTTAGTGTCAAAACCAAATTCAGCTACTATGGCGTGCATTTCGGCTGTGTTTTCTCCTGATCTACCCAGTATATCGACTATAGCCGCATATGGGTTTTTAGCTTTTGCTGGCCAGTCTCGTAGTTTAAAAATAACTTTATCTCCATCTGTAGCACCGTTTGCTCGCTCTTTTGGTAAGAAGAAATCCGTATGCATCTTAGTACCGTCAGGTACTATGAAAAACGAATTGCCACCTGCAGATACTGTACCTACGTAGGTTTCTCTAGCTCTAGTGATTACCCTAGTCACAAAGGCCTTTGGCTTAGTTTTTCCCGTAATATATTTGAGTTTTACGGCTACCTCGTCACCATCAAAGGCATCTAGCGTATTGCCAGATTTTACTTTAATGTCGTCATCTAGGTTTTCTACTACTAGGTATGCATCACCTCTAGAGTTGAAATCTAGTTTTCCTATTATTTCGTCAGTAGTCATTCGCTCAAACATGTATTTGCCTACTTCAGGCTGTTTTATCTTACCTTTTCCTACTAGTAATTCTAATATGCTGTTTACTTCTTTATAGGATATGCGAGGTACTTTGGCACCCACTTGTTTATAGTTTAGGGGTCTATTAGGACTAGCAGCGAGTACTTGTAGTATCTCCTCATAGCTATTGGATTGTCCGTTTTGTTTATTCTTATTTTTCAAAATTGTGTTTTCTAATTTATGCTGTGTTCCAGCAGTGTTTTGGTGTAGTCCGATTTAGGATTACGTATTAATATGTCGGTTTCTCCTGATTCTATAACTCTTCCCTGCTTTAAAACTATTATCTTATTGCAGAAATAACTCACCACATTCATGTCGTGAGATATGAGCAGATAGGTTAAACCCTTTTCTCTCTTCAGGTCATTTAGCAAGTTTAAGACTTTGGCTTGTACGCTAACGTCTAGAGCACTTACTGCCTCGTCTAATACTATAATTTTGGGATTTTTGGCAAGAGTCTTGGCTATGCAAATTCTTTGTCTTTGGCCGCCAGAAAACTCGTGAGGATATTTAGCAAAATCAGAAGCTGTTAGACCTACTTCTTGCAGCAAAGATATTACTTTTTCTTTAACGGCAGATTTAGGGGCTTTCTTATCAGTAGTTTGTAGTACTTCGCTTATAGCATTCCCTATTTTATGCTTAGGATTAAGAGAAGAAAAAGGGTCTTGAAAAACCAACTGAATCTCCTCTGATATATCACTGATACTTGCTAAGTCCTTGTTGTGTAATTTTAGGACTCCGTTTGTAGGGTTCCATATCTTTAGTATCAGCTTTGCTATGGTGCTTTTACCGCTGCCACTTTCGCCTATTAGTCCAAGTATGTCACCTTGGTTTAATGTGAAGTGAATGTCATGCAATACCTTAGTTTCTTCTTTTTTGAATAATGAAGATTTGAAATGGGATTTTTCTACTCCAGATAATTCTAGTAGTATTTCATCTGAGTTTTTTTTGGGAGTAAGTGGAATGCTTTTAGGTGGGTTAAAATGGAGTTCACCGTCTTTAGTCTCTAGTAGATCATCTATTTCTGCGAGTATATTTCCACGTTTAGTATAGGTAGCCCTACTCTCTATTAGTGCTTTTGCGTATGGGTGTTGTGGGTGGGTTAGTATTTTGTTAGCCGTATTTTTTTCTACTAGCTTACCGTGATACATCACAGCTATATTATCTGCGAAGCCTTTGAGCGAAAGCAAATCGTGAGTAATGAATAATATTCCCATCTTTTCATCTCTACTCAGTTTTTTTAGTAGAGTTAGTATTTCTGTCTGTACCGCAATATCTAGTGCTGTGGTCGGTTCATCGGCTATAAGCAGTTTCGGTTTTTTGGCCAGTGCCATGGCTATCATTATTCGCTGTCGCTGGCCGCCACTAAGTTCGTGAGGATAGCTAGCTGCTACTCTTTCTATATCTGTTAGTTCTACTTTTTCTAGTAATAGGGATAGAAATTCTGCACTGGGAGATTCGGCACATTCTAATATTTGCTTACCGCAAGGTATGAGGGGATTGAGAGCTGTCATAGGCTCTTGAAAGATGTATGCTATTTCTCTTCTTCGTATTGTACGCAGGGTGTCTTCATCTACCGTTAGAAGATTTACTTGTGAGTCATTATGACTAAAAAGCACCTCACCATAGAGCAGAGCATCATCTATTAGCTTAGTTATGCATTGGCTAGCTACGGACTTTCCGCTGCCACTTTCGCCTATTAGGCCGAGTATTTGACCTTGATTAATACTAAAGTCTATTCCTCTCACCGCAGCGAAAGTTTCGTCGTTATTTAATTTAAACTTTACGCTAAAGTTATGTACGTCTAGTATTTTCAATAATTATCTTATCCGGTCCATAGAGCGTATTAGTTTCTCGTCTTTTTTAACTCCTTTAATGGCTAGAAAGTTAAAGAATAATAGAGACATGGGCAAAAGAGCTAATAGTGTAAAGGATTGGTGGCCTGTACCGTTAAAATATTCTATACCTAAACTATATAGATACATCATGATTATAAGACCTAAAATTAATAAGTAGTTAACAGATGAGACTAGGGTTTGCATTTTTCTATTTTTAAAAAGCAATATGGCAGCCATACTCAAAAAAGCTATAACAGCGGCAATAGCAACTAGATAAGTATTGAACTCCTGACTAGATCCATCGCTTGCATAAATCTTGGTTTCGTCAAATTCTACTTCTATTTTCTCTCCGGTATCTATATTTTCAGCTACGAAAAAGACGGTATTGGAAAACATAAGCATAATGCAAATAGCTACAACAGCTAATAAAAACAGAGTTTGAGGTCTTTGTATCATTATGTACAAATGTAAACATTAAGAGACTTTTTGTGTTTTACCTTTGACGGATTAATCAGCGAGTTGCCCACAATTTGACACACCAAAAAAAAGATATCACGGCTATAGTGATAGGAGCTGGAATCGCAGGCCTTTCCTCAGCTATTAGGTTGGCTGCCAAGGGAGTGCATGTGACGGTGCTTGAGCAGCAAGATACCTATGGCGGCAAAATGGGTGTGTGGGAGCAGGATGGATACAGATATGATACGGGGCCATCGCTATTTACTATGCCTCAGTATGTAAATGAACTACTCACTATTGATGGTAAAAGTGATGTGACTTTTGAGTACGATGAGCTAGAAAATATAGGCAACTATTTTTGGGAAGACGGCACTCAAATGACAGCTACTAAGGATGTAGAGCAACTTAAAGATGAATTTTTGAAGCAGCTTAGTGAGCCGAAGGAGAATATAGATGCTTATCTGGCTGATAGTAAGATCAAATTTGAAATCACAAATCATGTATTTTTAGAAAAATCATTACATAAGCTTAAGACATATCTAAGTTGGGGTACGGTTAAAAGTTTTTTTAGATTATCTAAAGTAGATATTTTTAAAAATATGAATGCTCAAAATGAGCTCAGGTTTAGCAATCCAAAGACGGTTCAATTTTTTAACAGATACGCTACATACAATGGGTCTAATCCGTATCAGGCCGCTGCCACACTCAATGTGATACCGCATTATGAGTTTGGGTTCGGGGCATTCTTTCCTAAAAAAGGTATCCGCTCTATAGCAGATGCTTTGTGCCAAAAAGCCATCCATCTTGGCGTTATTTTTCAGTTTAGTACCCAGGTTTCCAAAGTAGAGAAAATAGGGGAGAGGTACATTGTAAATGGGGATACGGAGAGCGATATATTAATATGTAATATGGACGTAGCTTCTGCAGCCAAAGGTCCTCTAAAGAATTTTGTATCCAGTAAGCGTAAAAAATATGAGCCTTCTAGCTCTGCTCTGATCTTTTACTGGGGAATAGACCGAGAGTTCAAAGAATTAGACCTTCACAATATCTTCTTCTCCAGTGACTATATGAAGGAGTTTGAAAATATTTTTCATAATAGAAAGATAGATAACGACCCTACGGTGTACATCCATATAAGTAGTAAATGTAAGGTAGATGACGCTCCTGTAGGTTGTGAAAATTGGTTTGTGATGGTGAATGCACCTTATGTAGCCGGTCAAGACTGGGAGAAAATGATAAATGAGGCTAGAGAAAACATATTGATAAAAGTGAGTAAACGACTAGGTACAGATATTTCGCGACATATAAGACTAGAGCATAAACTTACTCCAGAGCTGATCCAAAGTAAAACAGGTAGCTATAAAGGTGCTCTTTATGGCTCCAGTTCAAACGATAGAATGGCAGCTTTCCTTCGTCAGCCCAATTTTAGTAGTGGACACAAAGGACTATACTTCTGTGGAGGAAGTGTACATCCTGGAGGTGGAATACCATTATGTTTGCTCTCTGGAAAAATAACGACAGATATAATAGCTCATGATTTCAAACTTTATTAAAAAAAATTTTTTTACCTTACTTCTGGTGCCATATGCTGTGGGTACTATTGGTATTTTACTGCCACTGACTAGAGCTTTATTTCTAGGACTTACTCCTGTTATGCTGATATTAAGTTTCGTACTTGTAGTGGTAGAGGAGGGTAAGTGGACTCGATTCAATGTATTCGCATTATTATTCATTTTTGCTGGCGGTTTCTTTGTTGAGTTTATTGGCGTCAATTATGGCTACCTTTTTGGGGATTATCAGTACGGCACCACATTGGGGCCTAAGTGGAAAGGCGTTCCGCTTACAATAGCTATGAATTGGGCAATGTTGTGCATTGCATCTCGTAGCTTAGTTAATTTAGTCACACAGCATAAGGCCCTTTCTGCATTTTTAGCCGCAGCAGTTGTTACTGCTTATGATTACCTCCTAGAGCCAGTAGCTATCAAGTTTAGCTGGTGGTGGTGGGATGAAGGCATTATTCCTATGCTCAACTATATATGTTGGTTTGGTTTCTCGTTCATATTTCAACTATGCTTCAGAAAAGTGCCTGCTACTTCAGGACGCGGTTTTTGGATGATTTTTGTCCACGCCATTTTCTATTGGATTTTGTTATTGATGTAACATGAAAATTTTTGGGTTTTTAATCATTTTAGCGTCATACAGTAGTATATCCGATATACAAGAGGTTTACAAGGGGCAAAAAGAAGATGAGGTACTCGCTGTACTTAAAATGCTTGAGAGTAAAAGTATATTGACTACGGATGAGCAATGTTATAAAGCGGTGTTTTGGTGTATGAAAGCCGACTACCTAACATGGCCTATGGATAAACTGGCAGCCTTCAAAAAAGGATATAAAGATTTGAATAGCATTGTTGCTAAGCATCCTACCAATTCAGAATATAGGTATCATAGATATATGATAGAGAAGTTTGCTCCATCCTGGCTCATAGACGAGAATCACATGGCTGCAGACAAGGCCTACGTGAAAACAAATTTAGCTTCTAGTCATCCTATGTACAGCTTCATTACCAAAACTATAGATAAGTAACTATTTTTGCTCTCAAATGAAACGAGCATACGTAGTAGATGCTGCCCGCACGGCAGTCGGTAAATTTGGAGGAGCACTATCCTCCGTTCGTCCCGATGATATGGGAGCCGAGATGATAAAGGCCTTAATTAAGCGAAATCCCTCCATAGATATCAACGAAATAGAAGACGTGATCCTTGGTGCTGCTAATCAAGCAGGAGAGGACAATAGGAATGTAGCACGAATGAGTCTGCTTATGGCTGGATTACCAGTGACTGTGCCAGGTCTTACTATCAATAGACTGTGTGCGAGTAGTCTGCAAGCTATTGCTGATGTATCTAAGAATATAGCTGTGGGATATGGAAATATGTTCATAGCAGGAGGAGTAGAGAGTATGACACGTGCCCCATTTGTAATGCCAAAGGCAGAAGCAGCCTATAGTAGAAGCAATAAGGTGTATGACACCTCTATTGGTTGGAGGTTTATCAATCCAAAACTATCGGAGATGTACTTTCCCTTTCCTATGGGAGAAACTGCCGAGAATCTAGTAGAGAAATACGGAATCACTCGAGAAGAACAAGATTTATTTGCTCATAACACGCAGCAGAAATATCAGAATGCCCTAGACGCTGGTAAGTTTAAAGATGAAATAATTCCTATACACATACCACAGAGAAAAGGAGATGATATCATATTTGCTCAGGATGAGCACCCAAGATTAAGTAGTATAGATAAACTAGGTAGTCTGAATGCAGCATTTAGAAAAGGGGGTACAGTGACCGCAGGAAATTCTAGTGGGGTGAATGATGGAGCCGCAGGACTACTAATAGTAAGCGAAGAAGCACTGAAGAGATATAACCTAGAACCTATTGCAGAAGTAGTAAGCAGTGCAGCTGCAGGTGTGCCGCCAGAAATAATGGGAATCGGACCTGTACCAGCTACGCAGAAAGCACTGAATAGAGCAGGAATAGGAGTGAAGGACTTAGACCTAATAGAACTCAATGAAGCATTTGCAGCACAAGCAATAGCTTGTATAAGAGATCTTGATCTTAATCCAGATATTGTGAATGTGAATGGAGGTTCAATAGCTATTGGCCATCCGCTAGGAGCATCCGGTGCTAGAATTACGAGTACATTATTGCACGAGCTTAAAAATAGACCAAACGCTAAGTATGCTCTTGCTACCATGTGTATAGGAGTAGGCCAGGGAGTTGCTGTAGTATTTAAAAAGTGCTAAGTAGAATAGTAAGGTAATACCAATTTAGATTTTAAATGTCGTATAAATAGATTAAATTATTTTCAGGTTTATAGCGGCAAAAAACCTTTGCATAGCTTTAGTTACGGAAGTGTTTTTTAACAAATAGAAACTTTACGAGAAACAATTTTATATGCGGCGGTTAAAAACGATAGTGGTAGAAGTATATAAATAAAAAAAGCACACCGAGAGTGTGCTTTTTTTGTAAACGTATAATTTATCTTTTTTAATTATGAGCCAATAAAAAAGGCGACCAATTGGTCACCTTTTTTGTATAATATTATTTTACCTTAGTACTCCCAGAGGTCGTGTTCTAAGATGAATAAGTCATTCTTGATTTTGTCACTCTCCAATAATGCTTCAACACCATCGTCTCTAAATTCATCAAACATTGCAATGTCAAGATCGTACATATTACTCTCCTTTACAATATAGCTGCTGAATTGTCTCATTTGAAACCAATGATCAAAACTCATTCGAGCTGCATCATTTCTTGAGTTAAAAACCTCTTCTTGAACTAATTTATCTCTAAGATCATCCATTTTTAACCAGTACAATGGTACTTCTCCTAACTCAACACCTGACTCAGTTAGTGGTTTTATAAGTGGAGCTATAGCTATTATTCTTGCTCTGAAATCAGAATAGTTGAAGTCGAATATCCAATCTTCCATTATTCTATACTTAACTATTTTGGCAGGCTCGTAAGTCTCTGTAACAATAGTAGGTATAAGATCGTATGGATCGTCAGGATTCTCCGGATTTGGAATCATCACTGTAGTTTCTATACTTATCTCCTTGCTGATATCTTCAGGAGTTTTGATAGAAGTAAGTGAATCATTAGCATAAGCGGTTAATTCACCGTTCATTGCTGAATTCCAAATAATCAAATAAAAAGGATTACGAGGCCAATGCATTATCTTGTTTTGCTTCTCACGCACATCGATTACTCGGTGTATTCGCTTGCTCCACTTTACGTTAGCTTCTCTAATATAGCGATAAGGAACAGCTTTACGCTCTTTTACAGCGGTGTGAGGATATGTAAAGTCCTCAAATTTGCTCACTTGTGCATTAGCCGCCGTAGCTGCAATAAGCAAGGTCATAAATATAACAAGTGTTTTCTTCATATCTCTATTTCTTTTCAATCTACTTCGCAAAAATAACGAATTATTATTCAATAAATTATCTTATTGTAATGATAATTGGAGCAAGGTTCGCTTTAAAGCCATACTTAGCCTCTGTAGCACGTATACCTTCTATTATTATTCTATCACCACCAGATGCACCACGAATCATTCCTTTCATCTGACTTGTAAGGGCTCCACTACTAGAAGTAGCCATCTTTGGTGGTTTCCTTTGGTATGCCATTATCATTTTAAAACTTTGTACTCTATAGGTAAGATCATAAGCAAAACCTGCTCCCATAGTAGCTACTATAGAAGGCTGTGCACTTACAGCAGCTTTACCTTTAGGCAAACCGTCGTTTGGTATACCACCTAACTGTGCAGTAGGTTGTGGTAAACTTCTAACTCTAAATTTTTGAGATCCAACAGTTTTTCTTTTACCATCTCTAGTAATAGAGGCTGATATTGTAACTTCTCTACTTGTGCTGCTTGGCACTGTGGCATTGTATAATCCGCCACCCTTAGATACAAGCTTAATACCTGGTGCAGAAATTTGCACATCCTTAGCACTAAATCCGGGTACAGATATAGACATAGGGTTATTTATTCCTTTGTAAAGAAGATTCATTTCAGTGGCAGCAATAGTAGCAGCTGGCTTAAATACCTGAAACTCATTTTCGAAAGGGAACTCTTGTAAACCTTCTGGGCCCTGTATTGCTATCATTCCACTGAAAGTTTTCATACCAACACCAGAAGCTCTTTGTGTGTATTTACCTACACCACCTTCTTGGTCAATCTCAGTTCCACCTACTTTTATAGATGGATCACCTTTTGAGTTAGATGCTACAAGTAATATGTCAGCCTCATAGTTTTCGCCTTCCATCACATAATTAGATTTCGCAAGAACTTTAGCTTCTAGCTTATCAAATTTATAATCTGTGGCGTCTACTCTAGATGCTAATTTTTCTAAAACATCTGATTCCAATGATTTAGCATCATTTCTTATTCTAGAGAAAATAGCCATGACTCCAGCAGCAGGTACATGTACAAGGTTCTCGTCTACCCAAGTTGCTTTATTTACGCCGTCGGATTTAGGCTCATTTGCCCAAAGTTGACAGGCAGATTTCGCATCTTCATAAACTTCATTATCCCTAATATTATAACCTGTGTCACTAGGATCTGGCTTCAATATAGAAAGTAGTGTTTCTCTTGTTTTGTTTATTTCAGCTTGTAGTTCTACTCCATGATTTAAGTTACCGGAACCGAAATAGTTAGCATGCTTCTCCATTTGATCTGCAGCTACCATTTCTCCTTCTTCTGTACGTGCATCTACACCTCCATAAAGATCCTCTATAGTTTTTTGTGTTTTATTGATATAAGAAATAAAACCATCTGCAATTTTCTGAGCTTCAAGAGCTCTATCCATATATGGTTTAGTTTTCCCTGGCTTTTCATCCATTTGTTTCTGTAATGCGCCTAACGTCGTAGTATTCTTACGATCTATCGCGTCTGCTGCATTGTTAAAACTTTGTTCAAATAAATGAAAAGACTTTAGTATTTCCTTTGAAACGTTAAGGGCAAGAAGAGCCATGAGCACTAAGTACATCATGTTAATCATCTTCTGCCGTGGGGACATTTTTCCTCCAGCCATAATTATTTAATTTTTAATTAAGTTAAGTTTAGAAATTATGAATTAGGACGCATTGCATTCAACATACCACCGTATACTTTATTCAAGTTTTGGATGTTTTGGTCAAAACTTACTAAGCTATCGTTTAATGTAGCGTTTATACTAGTAACTTTTGTAGTTGTTTCTTTGAATGACTCTGTAGTTTCTGTTAAACTATCTAAAGCTGAAACGGCTCTTCCATAAGAAGTATTCATTCCTTTTATTTGCTCATTAGCTAGGCTTACATTGTCTGCATATTCTTTGGTAGCAACACTCGCACCAGATAAATCTGCCATAGAACTAACACTTGTAGAAAGAGACTTCATACCTAAACCTAAACCTTCTATCAATTCTGGTCCTATTTTAGCTTCAGATAACATTTTATCTAATTGTTGAGAAACGTTACCCCCCTGTTCAAGAGAAACTGCGTCTCCTTCCATACCTGCTAATTCAGGGTATACAAGACTCCAATCCCATTCTTCGTGTATTGGTTCAAATGCTGAGATAGCGAATATAACTGCCTCTACACCCATACCTACAATAAGCATAATATCAGCACCAGGATAATGTTGTATTTTAAATAACGCTCCAAGGATAACTACTGCCGCACCTAGGCCGTAAGCTTTAGCCATTACATTCTTACCTGTTTTTGATTCAAAGAAACTTGCCATAATTTTTAATTTTAATTTTTAATTTTTGTTAAATGTTGTAATAATTTGGTCAAATATATAAACGTATTTGATAATACATTAGTATCGGAATGTCACATTATTCCTAAACTAATATTTTAAGTGTTTTTAAGATAATAAAAGTAGGGGTTATCTAGTATCGTTTGCTGATCTACCTATATAAGATTGAACACATCTGAATCCTACGTAAGATTTGGATGTATCCTGATATTCATAAGCACGAGAACCATTCTGGATAAAGTACGCTACATCTTTCCAACTACCCCCTCTTGTTACTTTTCGTTTAAGTGAAAGGGGGCCATCATCGTCGGCTGTAACTTGATAGTCAGAGTTCATATCAGCTGTAAATTGATGACTTGATTCATCATATGCAGAAATAGTCCATTCTGAAACATTACCTGCCATATTATACAGACCGTAATCATTAGGGAAGTATGAATCCGCTCTAACTGGATAGAATCCTCCATCAGCCATATAGTTACCTCTGTTTGGTTTAAAGTTAGCTAACAAACATCCTTTACTATTCCTAGTATAAGGGCCGCCCCAGGGGTACATGTTATTATCACGTCCACCTCTTGCTGCAAATTCCCATTCGAACTCAGTAGGAAGTCTCCATGCTTCAGTTGTTGGTCTTTCGATTGAATTCCAATATCTGTCCATCCATTTTGTTCTCCAGTTACAGAAAGCATTTGCTTGATGCCAAGTTATCCCAACTACGGGATAATCATCATATTTCGGGTGACTATAGTACTGACGTGCCATAGGCTCATTGTATGAATATGTAAAATCTCTTATCCAAACCAAAGTGTCAGGATATATAGGTTCTGTTTTCTTAATAAGGAAATCAGCTCTGTTGTTATCTAAATAATTTGCTGCAGAAGCTGCTCGTAAGTCTACAAAAGTGTAGGTGTAGTCAAGCTTTCTGATGTCCCATTCTTTTTTATGATCATATCTTTCACTTCCTTTATAGTAATATCTATCTCCGGCCTCCTCGTAGAAGTCTTCTTCGTAAACGTCTTCTTCATAGTCTAGAATTTCGTAATCATCATACTCATCTTCACCATCCAACTTGTAATCAAGTTCGTTTCTCATAACACTGTCTTTAACATATGCTACGAATTGACGATACTCATTATTGGTGATTTCTGTATCATCCATCCAAAATGCAACAACAGAAATTTGTTTGTTGGGAGCGATGTATGTATGGAAAATATCCTCATCACTCTGTCCGGTGTGAAACGTACCTGTAGGTATGTAAACTGTTCCAAACGGTTGAGGGTGGAACCAAGGACTTCTGCCTTGAACCCCTATTAATTCTCCATTGTCACCAAATCCACACCCTATAAGAGAGAAGAAAGTGACCATCACAAGTGCCTTTGCTATGTATTTCATATAAAACTTACTTTTTTAAAAGTTTGACAAATTAACATTAGAATGTTGAAAAAAACAATTAAATATATTTTCAACTTCCTGATTGATAACGTAATTGATTAGTAGTGTAGTATATTAAATATACTTTTATTAATTATAAGAATCGAACACTCTCTCTAATAAGAATAGAACTGGGCTTTACAATTATTGGTATGCAGTACCTCACAAATATCTCGTGTGTGCCATTACTGACTTTCTGTACATTGGATAACGTTATATCATAAGAATACCCAAACTTAATATTTCCTGTTTCGTATCCCAATAATACAGATAGAGCATCACTGGTTCCCCATTGTCTAAAAGCTAAACCGCCTCTAAATGTTTTAGCGAAAAGTGTTGTAACGTTTATATCGACTTGTGGCTTGTATGCTTTATTGAGTAAACCATACTTAATAAGCAGTGCTGGCTCTAATACTAAGCTACCTGCTTGTACATCTGCCCCTACTATAGTATAGTAATGCGGAACGTATGTGCGAGATAGTGTTGTATTATTACCTGCTAGTGTTGTTACTTGTACATCGTACTTAGCTTGGTTTATATTAGTCATAGAGAATCCAACGTAGAAATCTTTCACTTTGTTACCAATGGATTGACGCTTATACATAGCTCCAAAACTTAAATCCAGTTTCATAGCATTGTCACCCGTAATAGGAATATTAGGGTCAATTAAATCTTTTGCTTTATAGTTTGGCTTATCCCAGCCCCACTGCTTAGCTCCTATACCTAAACCTCCAGAAAACTCGTGAAAACCACCTTGGAATTGTTGTCTGTAGTTTAAGTTAGCTCTGATAGCTGTAGATTTGGTAAATCCTATCTTGTCGTCTATAATAGTAAGACCAGCACCGATAAACTTATCCATTGACTTTCCGGAAATATTGAATACCGAGTTTGCGTTAAAATTGTAAGTTACAGGAGCTACATTTTCTACAGTAGCACCTTCTACTCCGTTTGAACCACGGGCTCCGGTAGCATCGTCATAATCTCTCCACTGATGGTGAGTAAGTCCACTTAAACAAATTTCTCCGTATTTATGGCCAGCAGCAGCCGGGTTATATGCCTGCAATACATCCTTGAAATGGGTATAGTAAGGATCTTGCTGAGCATAAGAATAAAATGCAAATAGAACTGCGGCTAAGGTTAGTATTTTTTTCATTAATCTATTTTCTGGTTTAAGTATATTCCTATAGGTACAATATTAACGATTTTTTGACAACTCATATTGCCATTTTTACATTAAGATGAATTAACTAATGGCTGAGTGTACCTCTGCTATTAATTTATTAAGTCTTGATTTTGATGAATTTAGCAATGATTTTGCTTTGTTATTCAGCGAAGTTGCAAAAGCCTTGTCACTCAAATCTTTTGTGTTAATTCTAATATTCATGTATGCTCCTTCTATTGCACAAATAGTGCACAGAGCTCCTACGCCAGCATCTGTAATAGATGCTGCATTGCCATTTTTTAACATTTCTTCTAATAATTCGCAATTTTTATTTGCCATCTCCATCACTTGATAAGGAACCTCAGCTGCATATTGACTTGCTTTTTCTATTGCATCTATTCTTGCTTTTTTATCACTGGCGGTATCTTTAGGCATTCTGATAGCATCTATTATTCCATTAAAAGAACGTGTATCTTCATCTACTAAAAAAAGAAGCTCTTTTCTAATTTTTTGCCCTTTTTCGGCCCATTTAGAAAAATAATCTAGCTTATCTTCCCAGCCAGGCTTATTAGCTGATAGATTAGAAACCATAGTGCCTAGTGAAGTACCAAGAGCTCCGACATATGCAGAGATACTGCCTCCGCCTGGAGCCATACTCTCAGACGCTGTTTCTATTGTTAGGTCTTTAGCAGTTAGAGAAACTAGGGGCTCACTGCTTGCATCTTGCAGTTGGTATTCTATTATTTTCTTTTGTGGGTCAAAAGGTGCTAACTCATCCAGTCCAAGAGATTTTACAGCGATATGGATAAGCTCCGCATTATCTACACCTATTGATCGTTCTTGTTTTTTTAGAAAGTGTTTTCCTGCATCTAGCATAGCTTGCAAGGGGATTAACCCAACTAGCTCACTGCCTGTTATTCTTACGCCTCGTTCTATGCAGCTTTCTCTTACCGCATCAAAGAAAATATGGATGGGCGTTTCATTAAAATTAATAAGATTAGCACTTACTTGAGCCACGTTATACTCATCTATAAACCATCCTACGGCTTGTACAGACTTACATTTTCCAGGTACTCGTAACGATTCACCGTTTTCGTCTGTTACTATTTTTCCATTAAATGGGTTTCCTTTTCGCAGTACTCTGCCTGTTTCTCTTACATCAAATGCTATTCTATTAGCTATACGAGTAGATTTAGTATTTAGGTTTATGTTATAAGCGATCAAAAAATCTCTAGCACCTATTACAGTAGCACCACTTCGGATACTGTATTCTGCCGGTCCAAAATCAGGCTTCCATTCTGGTTGTTTTATTTTAGTAAAAAATCCTTCGTACTCACCACCTCTTATTGTAGCCAATACATTTCTTTTTGTATTGGGTTGAGATGCACCGTATAGGTAGGTAGGAATGTGGGTGTTTTCGCCCACTCTCTTAGCTAGTTTTATTGCCCATTCTGAGGTTTCTTCCATACTAATGTTAGCCACAGGAATAAGCGGACATACATCTGTAGCTCCCATTCTGGCGTGCTCACCCGTCTGCTTGCTCATATCTATGAGTTCGCCAGCTTTCACTATTGCCTTAAAAGCAGCATCTATAACAGCTTGTGGAGTACCTACGAAAGTGACTACAGTTCTATTGGTAGCGGCACCTGGATCTACATCTAGTAGTTTTACCCCATCTACACTTTCTATTTCATTGGTTATTTGTTTAATGATAGAAAGGTCTCTACCTTCACTAAAATTGGGTACGCATTCTATAAGTTGTTGATTCATGTGTTGTGTCTAAATTGAAGGCAAAAATAGAATTCCATCTAAATAAATAGCACCTTCCTGAAGATACAAAATATATTTGCCACGCAAAGTGAGATACGCATTAGAGTTAGCATATAAAGGAACCAAGTATAGAGGTTGGCAATCACAGCTTAATGGCACAACCTTGCAAGAGGTAATAGAGGCAGAGCTGAGCAAACTGTACCAGACCAGGATTACGATAATGGGCTGTGGTAGAACAGATGCGGAAGTGCATGCTTCTTATTTTGTAGCTCATTTTGAAGCTTATCAAGAAATGCCACATCGTTTTTTATTTAGGCTAAATCAAATGCTACCTAAAGATATCGCGATTTACACTGTTTCGGAAGTGACCGATAAATTTCATGCTAGATTTTCTGCTACGTATCGTAAATACATATACAAAACAACGTTCGTCAAGAATCCTTTTGACGAAGATGGAGTACTTTTTCTTTACCAGACACCAGATATAGTACTAATGAACCAAGCGTGTAAAGTATTGTTAGCACATACAGACTTTGCTTCGTTTTGTAAAAGAACAGCTGATAATAAAACAACTATTTGTGATCTAATGGAGGCAGAGTGGAAGATGGAACAAGGTAATCTTGTGTTTCATGTAAAGGCTAATAGGTTTTTACGCAATATGGTAAGAGCTTTGGTAGGGACTCTCCTGGAAATAGGAAATGGTAAAACTAGGATAGAAGATCTAGAAGCAATATTAAAAAGTGGAGAGCGAAGTAAAAGTGGCAAAAGTGTAGCTGCCAAAGGACTTTACTTAGCAGATATAGGATACAATTGGGATGAGTACAGAAAGTAACAAAACAGGAGCAGCATTAGATTTCAAGATCAAAGCTCGGATTATTCGGTTGGCACGACCGTATAAAAAAGTGCTATGGACTGCTGTGGGTCTTACACTAGCTCTCACCATCCTAGCCCCGATCAAACCTATTTTGGTGAAATACACCATAGATAATTATATAGCTGTAGGTGATAAAAACGGAATAGTATTTTTTACGGGTTTGATCTTAGTGCAAATTCTACTGCACTCCGCTATCCTTTTCGTGCATACTTATACTAGCAACCTACTTGGGCAAAATGTTATAAAGGATTTGAGAATGCGTGTTTATAATCACATTCTTTCTATGAATAGCTCCTTCTTTGATAAGAGCAAAGTGGGCATGTTAGTCACAAGGTCGGTATCTGACGTAGAGACGGTTTCTAATTTTTTCTCTCAGGGCTTTATTTCTATCATAGGAGACCTAGCACAGATAGTAGTAGTACTAGGAGTCATGTTTTACTACAGCTGGGAGCTCACGCTTATCTCATTATTGGTGCTTCCTATTCTTTTGGTTTCGTCAGAACTCTTCAGAAGAGGCGTACGTAAGTCTTTTCAGAAAGTACGTCTGCAGGTTTCTAAGCTCAATTCTTTTGTGCAAGAGCAGATAGTTGGAATGGAAGTAGTACAAGTATTTGGTAAGCAAGAGCAAGAATTCAATAAATTTGATAAAATAAATCGCGGGCATCTAGACGCATACAAGCAGTCCATCTTCTACTATGGGGTATATTTTGCTATTGTAGAGATACTTACAAGCTCAGCATTAGCCTTAATAGTCTGGTACGGTGTAGGGGCTGAAGTGAGCATCGGGCTAATTACTTCTTTTATTCTTTTCATCAATATGATTTTTAGACCTATTCGTTTTATAGCAGATAGGTATAACACTATGCAAATGGGCGTGGTAAGTAGTGAGCGAATATTTGCTCTGTTAGATGATAATAAAGAAAAAGAAGTGCAAGGCACTACACACATCAAAGAATTTAAGGGAGACATCGTTTTTAATAATGTTTGGTTTGCCTATATAGAGGAAGATTATGTACTAAAGGATATAAGTTTTAACCTAGAGTCTGGCAAAAGTATGGCCATAGTAGGAGCTACTGGAGCAGGCAAGTCTAGTATCATAAACCTAATAACGAGACTATATGCTATACAAAAAGGGGAAATATTGGTAGATGGTATAAATGTAAATGACATAACTACACATAGCCTCAGAAAAGAAATAGGAGTAGTGCTTCAAGATGTTTTCTTATTTGCCGGAACCATAGCCGAAAATGTAAATCTAAAAAATGAGGAAATAACTCAAGCTAAGTTAGAGGCTGCTGCTGATTCTATTAATGCAAGGGATTTTATTGAATCTTTGGAAAAAGGTTGGGAGTATGAAGTAATGGAGCGAGGTAGTTCCCTTTCCGTAGGGCAGAGACAATTGATTAGCTTTATACGTGCTATGGCTGCAGATCCTAGTGTACTGATACTAGACGAAGCCACTTCTAGTGTAGATTCTGAAACGGAAGAACTAATACAAGCAGCGACAAAGAAGCTAATGAAGGGACGTACATCTATAGTAATAGCGCATAGACTCTCTACTGTGAAAGAAGCAGATACTATTTTGGTGCTAGATAAAGGTAGAGTGGTAGAGCAAGGAACCCACGAAGAATTGCTTGCGAAAGAAGGAGCATATAATGAGTTATTTCAAAAGCAGTTTGAGCTTGCTTAGCACTATATTTTTGTCAAGTTGTGGAGAGCTTCGGTGTTTAAATATCCACATCATTGGTAAAGTATGGTAGTCGTTCTATTTTTGATCCTTCATAAGTAAGAATGTCAAGAGTAGTATCAGGTATAAGACCCACAGGAAAGTTGCATCTAGGCAACTATTTCGGTGCGGTAAAAAACTTTCTAAAAATGCAAGAAGAGCATGAGTGCTTTTTTTTTATAGCTGATATACATTCGCTCACTACACATCCTACTCCGGGAGATTTACATGCTAATGTACATCAAGTATTGGCAGAGCACCTAGCTATGGGAGTAGATCCCGAAAAATGTGCACTATTCGTACAGAGTGACGTGCCCGCTATAAGCGAATTATATACCTATATGAATATGAATGCATATATGGGCGAGCTAGAGCGTAGTACTTCTTTTAAAGATAAGATTAGAACTCAAAAGGAAAATGTGAACGCAGGTTTACTTACCTACCCTGTGCTTATGGCAGTAGATATACTTGTACATCACGCAGAGATGGTTCCCGTAGGCAAAGACCAGCAGCAGCATCTAGAGATGACACGTACCTTTGCTAATAGGTTTAATCATATGTACGGCCAAGATTATTTCAAAGAACCACAAGCCTACAGTGGAGGTGGAGATTTGGTAAAAGTGCCAGGACTTACTGCACAAGGCAAGATGAGTAAGAGTAGTGGAGACGCAGATACTATAATGTTCGATGAGGAGGAGAAGGGACTGAGAAAAAAAATAATGCGAGCAGTTACAGATAATGGACCTACGGATCCAGAGCAACCTAAAAGCGAAGGACTTCAAAACCTTTTTGATATTATGGGTTTGGTTTCAGAAAGTAATACCATAGATCATTTTGAAGCACTGCACCAAGATGCCACTATACGTTACGGTGATCTTAAAAAACAACTAGCAGAAGATGTAGTGAAATTCGTTTCGCCTATCAAAGAAAGAATAGATCACTACAAACAAGATACAGCAGCATTGGCCAAAGCAGCTAAGATAGGAGCAGAGAAAGCCAATGAAAGTGCCGAAAAAACATTGAAAGAAGTAAGAGAAATAATAGGCTTCAAAAAATTTTACTAAAACCTTAAATTAAATAAATCAAAAGAGATGCATATAGCCATAGCCGGAAACATTGGGTCAGGAAAAACCACACTAACCAAATTGTTATCAAAACATTACGATTGGGAACCACATTATGAGGCGATGGATGATAATCCATACATCACAGATTTTTATGATGATATGATGCGTTGGTCATTCAACTTACAAATTTATTTTCTGCATACTCGCTTTAGTAGCTTGTTGCAGGTCAAGGCTAATCCTAAAACCATAATACAAGATAGGACCATCTACGAAGATGCATACATCTTTGCACCTAACTTACATGCTATGGGTCTTATGAGTACGCGTGATTTTGATACGTATCAAGCTCTTTTTACCAATATAAAAACAAGCGTAGATGCTCCAGACCTTATGATATACTTGAGAAGTAGTATAGGCAATATTGTAAGTCAGATACAGAAGCGTGGCAGAGAGTATGAGGATAGCATACGTCTAGATTACCTAAAGCGTCTAAATGAACGCTACGAAGCATGGATAAGTACCTACAAAGAAGGTAAACTTCTTATTATAGATGTAGATGATATTGATTTTGAAAATGATCCAGAGCATTTAGGTGCCATCATTAGCAAGATAGATGCTGAGATAAACGGATTATTTTAGTCCTGTATTAATCTCAATAAGCCATAAAAAAAGACGATGCATTAGCATCGTCTTTTTTTAGTGAAATTTTAATCTCTCTCCAGCAACTTCAGTACCGTCCAAGCAGCTTCTTCGCCTTTGTGTCCGTGCTTGCCACCTGATCGTTCTACAGCTTGCTGCTGATTGTCTGTAGTGAGCAGCCCAAAGGCCACAGGTATATTGTGTTGTATTATTATATTGGCTATCCCATTTGCCACGGCATCACATATAAAATCGAAGTGACGTGTTTCTCCTTGTATTACTACACCTAAACAGATTACAGCGTCTACACCTTCAGAAGCTAGTTTGTTAGCCGCATATACAAGCTCATACGAGCCAGGTACGTCCCAAACTGTAATGTTTGTTATGCCTGCTTTTTGGAGTGTGTCTAGTGCACCAGCTTTTAGCTTGCTGGTGATTTCACTATTCCACAATGCAGTTACTACACCTATTTTGAAATTAGTATGTGGTAAACGAATTTCATCGTTTAAGAAGTTTTGGCTAGAATAATCTGCCATAAGCTCTAATTATTTAGCTGCTTTTTTAGCAGTTACTCTAGCGATACGAGCATCTACTTTGTCAGCTACACGAAATGTGCTATAGTCGCTTCTCAGTCTTTCGTAAGCTTCTAGTGCGTTGCTATATTCTCCAGCTTCTTCGTAAGCAAGTCCGGCTTTGCTAAGTGCGTATGGAGTAGTCATTATATTCCTATTAGCATTGGCAGCTTTCATGTACTTGTCGCCAGCTTCTTCAAATTGCTCTAACTCTGAGTAGCAATCGCCTTTTAAGATGATAGCTTGAGTAGATAGCAATTGATCGTCAAGATCTGCATCGTTCAAATAATCTAGAGCTTCTTCAAATTTACCTTGATCAAGTAATATTCTTCCCGCTAAGTAAGTAGCTGTGTTTCCAGCTTTAGTACCACCAAATTCATCAGCAATATCTATTACACCTAAGTTTACTCCGTCACCGTTCAAGGCTTTAGTTAGGGAATCGTTACCATAGTAACGCTCCGCCATAAACAGGCTATTGCCAGCTTCTAATTCTAACTCTGGCTTATAGATACTATTGTAGTAGTATATACCTGCTGCTATTACTATAAGAGCGATACCCGCTATCATAACATTGTTTTTATTCTTATCGTAATATTCCGAAATAGAATCTAAACTTAGTTTACCTTGTATTTGTTCTTCTGTACTCATTTTATGTAAAAGTTTGCGAAAATAGTCTTATTCTATGATAAATGGATACTCCGTTTCGTATACATCAGTATACAACTCTTCTGCTGATGGGAATGGAGAATTATCTGCGAATTCTACACAGTCTTCCATCTCTTTTTCTACTTCCTCTTCCATAGCATCTAGCTGCTTCTGAGTCATGTATTTCTTATCTAGTATCACAGATTTTACAACCTCTATAGGGTCTACTTTTTTGTAGTCTGCTACTTCATCTTTGGTTCTATACTTAGCAGGGTCAGACATAGAGTGACCTCTGTATCTGTAAGTTTTTAGCTCTACGAATGTAGGTCCATTCCCATCTCTAGCTCTTTTAGCTGCCGTAGCCATACTCTCGTGCACAGCCTCACAACTCATTCCATCTACTTGCTCTGCAGGCATTTCATATCCGCTAGCTATTTTATAGATATCTAGCACATTAGTAGTACGCTCTACAGATGTTCCCATAGCATAGTTGTTATTTTCACAGATAAAAACTACAGGAAGTTTCCATACCATAGCCATATTAAAAGTCTCGTGTAGAGCACCTTGTCTCACAGCTCCATCTCCCATATAGCAATATACTACACCATCTTCACCTTTGTATTGCTCTGCTAGAGCTATACCCGCTCCCAGTGGTATCTGGCCGCCCACTATACCATGGCCACCATAGAAATGATGCTCCTTGCTAAACATGTGCATACTGCCACCTTTTCCTTTGGTACAGCCATCTATTCTACCAAAAAGCTCTGCCATTACAGCATTAGGAGAGATGCCCATAGCCAAAGCATGACCGTGATCTCTGTAAGCAGTTATTACTTTATCATTATCTTGCTTAGCAGATACCAAGCCGGCTACTACAGCTTCTTGCCCTATATATAGGTGACAGAAACCTCTTATTTTGTTCTGACCGTACATCTGAGCAGACTTTTCTTCAAATCTTCTTATCCTCAACATTAATTTATACCAATCAATGTAAGTTTCTTTGGTGTGCTTTACTTTTGCCATTTTATATTTGGAGCGACAAAAATAACAAATTATCTTCTTCATAAAACATACTTGAAGGTTCATAAACTGATATTAATCTCATTTAAAAATCATTCGGATTTTAGACTAGAGATGAATGAGGATGTAATAGCCATTGCAGGACTCAATGGTGTAGGCAAAACTTCGGTGCTAGACGCTATTCATTTTTTATGTATTGGGAAGTCTTACTTTTCTGCTACAGACGTACAGTGTATACAAGAAGGGGAAATTCAATCAGGTGTGCTAGCGACTATAGCTACCTCAGAAAAAATAGAACTTAAAGTAAAGCTAAAACGCGGTGGACGCAAGGTTATAGAGCGTAATGGGGTTCCCTATAGAAAAGTTACAGATCATATAGGTGAGTTTATGGCGGTGACTATAGCACCAGGGGATATAGAGTTGATATATGGCAGCAATACGGTTCGTAGATCATTCATAAACCAGATTTTATGTCAAGTAGATGCTAATCATTTAGCTGAGCTCATAAAGTATAATAAACTCATAGAGCATCGCAATAAGCACCTCAAGGAAGATACTGTAGATCTTGCTCTTATTCATACTTTAGATTTTCAGATAGCGCCACTTGCTGCCAGTATTTATGCAAGAAGAAGTGAGTTTCTAAAGGAATTTAGTGCAGTGTATGCGGAAAAATATCATCTCTTGTCTGGGGAGAAAGAGATAGCAAGCTTACAATACATGAGCCAACTAGAGCACAATACCTATGCAGAGTTAGTGGCCATGAACCAACGGAAAGATATAGTGGTGCAACGTAGTTTTAGCGGAATACATAAAGATGAGCTGGAGCTTAATATCGGTGATTTTCCACTGAAGAAATATGGATCGCAAGGGCAGATTAAAACGAGTTTAATAGCTTTGAAAATTGCAGAGTTTACCTATCTACAAAAAGCTACAGGCAAAACACCTTTTTTATTGCTAGATGATATTTTCGAAAAAATAGATGAAGAAAGAGCTTCTGTACTTACTCAAATAGTGAAAAATGATAACTTTGGACAAATATTTATTACGGATACCAATGAAGACAGACTGAATACGTTCTGTGAAGAAATTGGGAAGCCTTATAAAACAATAACAATCAGCTAGTTGAAAGAAGAAAAGTCCATAAAAGAGCTCATGCAAACCCTGTTTAAGTCCTACGACAGAGGGTATAAGTATGACGAGGCTGCTGTGCTCAATAGTTGGGAATCTGTAGTGGGAAAAATGATAGCCCAAAAAACAACTAAGGTATTTATCAATAAAAAAGTACTCTACCTTACACTCTCTTCTGCACCGCTCAAAAATGAGCTTAGGTATCATAAACTGGTGCTCATAGAGAAAGTAAATTCCTACGCCAAGAAAGAAATAATAAACGATATAAATTTTTACTAAAATACATGACTCATAAAATAGCACCATCAGTATTAGCCGCAGATTTCGCCAATTTGCAGAGAGATGTGGAGATGGTAAACGAGAGTGAAGCAGATTGGTTTCACATAGATATAATGGACGGCGTTTTTGTGCCTAATATTTCTTTTGGTTTTCCGGTGATGAAGGCTATTCAGAAGCACGCCCAAAAACCTTTGGATGTACATCTTATGATTGTAAATCCAGACCAATATATACAGCAATGTGCAGACGCTGGAGCAGAGGTGATAACCGTTCACTACGAAGCTTGTAAACACTTGCACAGAACTCTAGGAGCTATAAGAGAAGCTGGCTGTTTGGCTGGGGTGGCATTAAATCCACATACTCCTGTGCATTTGCTCAATGATGTTTTTAAAGAAATAGATTTGATCTGTTTAATGAGTGTAAACCCAGGATTTGGGGGTCAGTCGTTTATAGAAAACACGTACACTAAACTGCAACAACTTAAAAATATCTGTGAGGTGAAAAATCACCAACCGTATATAGAGGTAGATGGTGGAGTAAATCTAGACAACTATCAAAAACTACTAGAATGTGGTGCCAATGTTTTGGTAGCAGGTAGTTCTGTATTTGCAAGTTCAGATCCGGCTACAACCATTTTAGCATTGAAACAATAGAAAGACAGGAGCCACGTTACTATTCTTTTGAAAAGAATCTTCCAAATATTTATAGTACTACTAGTAGGCACTAATTGTAGTGCACAGGCAGTGGCATATCTTACTGGGACGGTATATGATATAGACAATGTAATAGTAAGTAATGCATTTGTGAAAGTAGCAAGTACAGGTAAGGCTGAGTATAGTGATATACGAGGCAAGTATACTATAGAAGTGCCTGCCAATGAGTCCATACTTATACAACTTGCCTATTCTGGAGCTACACTAAAAAGAACATTAGGTCCATTTGCCGTAGGCAAAACATACTATCAAAATTTTAGGTTTAATGCATCATTTAGCCTTCGCACGGCTTACGTGAAAGCAGAGAGAGATAGAGGAAGTACCCTTTTAGAATTAGATCCAATAAAGATAGAGCGATTTGCTAATGCTGGAGGTTTTGAGCAGCAGCTCAAACTCATAGGTCTTGGGATAAGCTCTGCTGGTGGCGACCAATCTTCTGCATATAGTGTGCGAGGTGGCAATTTTGATGAGAACTTAGTATACATCAACGATATGGAGGTGTATCGTCCCTTTTTGGTACGCAGCGGCCAGCAAGAAGGTTTAAGCGTTATAAATGGAAGTCTAGTAGACAATGTGAAGTTCTCTGCGGGTGGTTTTCAAGCGAGATACGGAGATAAGCTATCTTCAGTTTTAGATATAACCTACAGACAGCCAGACTCTTTTGCAGCTTCTGTAGAAGCTAGTTTTTTAGGTGCTAATGTGCATGTAGAAGATAAGTCTAAAAACAATCGATTCTCCTATTTGGTAGGAGCAAGGTATAGAAGTAATCAATATTTACTAGGTAGTTTAGATGTGCAGGGAGATTACAAACCCCGTTTTTTTGACATTCAAACACTGCTCAAATATCGTATTACTACAGATCTAAGTCTTTCCTATCTTACCACGCTTTCTCAAAATAGATATTTAGTTACTCCGCAGAGTAGGCAAACCAGTTTTGGAAATGTGAATAGTGCCTTGAGTCTCTTTATAGCCTTTGGTGGGCAGGAGCTTATGGAGTACACTACTTGGATGAATGGGCTTAACCTAGAGTATAAGCCAGAAGGGAAAGGATTAGAGTTAAAATTGAATGCCTCTAGTTATATAACCTCAGAACGTGAGCACTTTACCATAGAAGGAGCATATCGTTTATCGGAGTTAGAAAACAACTTAGGCTCAGATGATTTTGCCAGTGAAAAGGCCCTACTGGGAGTTGGGTATTTCATAGACCATGCTAGGAACGATTTGCAGGCTAAGGTTTTCGCGATTAATCAAAAAGGAAAATATGCATTGAAAACGTCTTCTATTCAGTGGGGTTTTGGTTTTACAAAAGAAAATATAATAGACAAGCTCAAAGAGTGGAGATACAATGACAGCAGCGGATATAATATTACCACTAGAAACCAGGATAATGCGGGTAATGAGATCATTTTAGATGAGTTTCTGAAAGCAGATATCAATCTATCTAGCTACAGAGCAAATGCCTACATTCAAAACACCCAGTTACTCAATAAACGAAATAACTTAAAGGCCACTTACGGTATAAGAACTAACTATTGGTCGTATAACAAAGAGAATGTCATTAGTCCTAGAGTGCAATTTTCTTGGCAGCCTAATAAGCCGTTTAATGATACACTCAGAATTACGCTTATGGACTCACTTCAAAAGGTGAATTCTAAGTACAATCAAGATACACTGCGTACTATTTTAGAACCTAGAACCAAGCGAGATTGGTTATTTAGGTTTGCGGGTGGCTATTATTACCAACCACCATTTTATAGAGAGCTTAGAGGCGTAGACGGAGTATTGAATCCCAATTTAAAAGCACAACGGTCTATACACGCTGTTTTAGGTGGAGACATGAATTTCGAGGCTTGGGGTAGACCATTCAAATTTATTACCGAGGTATACTACAAGCACCAAGATAGAATGGTGCCTTATGTTATAGATAATGTGCGAATAAGATACCTGGCAGAAAACTCTGCTCAAGGTTATGCTACCGGCATAGATGCACGTGTGAATGGAGAGTTTATAGAGGGAATAGAGAGTTGGTTTAACTTCTCGCTTATGCAAACCCAAGAAAGAATTTATTATACCAATGAAGTAGGGGAAGAGGTGCTTAGCGACTGGCTAAGAAGACCAACAGACCAACGTGTCAATTTCTCTATTTTGTTCCAAGATGAGTTGCCTAATAATCCGAGTTATAAGATGAATCTAGGTTTAGTATATGGTACTAATATGCCATTCTACTTTGATGCGGCTAATAGACAGAAACCAGGATTTAAGATACCCGCCTATAGAAGGGTAGATATAGGTTTCTCTAAAGTGCTTATGGATTCTAAAAGTGAAAAGAGACCTAAATGGCTCAAAAGCTCAGAATCGCTTTGGGTTAGTTTAGAGATCTTCAACCTCTTGCAGGTTAACAATACGATTTCTTATATACTGGTAAAAGACTTTTCTAATACCGTATATGGAGTACCTAATTACCTAACAGGCAGAAGAATAAATCTAAGGTTTATCCTGAAAATCTAAAGAGACTTTGGGATGTTGTTGGCTTCTTCTATAGGAACTAATTCACTAATAATAGGAGCAGATTTAGCGTATTTTACAATAGTCCGTTTCTGCGATAGTCGTACTATACTTACAAATTGACCTTCCAGTTTTCTGCGAAACACTTCGGTGCCTACTTGATAGGTTACCGCTATCTTATCACCTTTGCTATGTTCGAAATCTATGACGCCTACCGTGTAGTCAAAATGATTATCAAGTAGATAGTGTTTTCTGAAAATATTTAAACCTTCTACCAGCAGTATTCCTATAAAGCACGTCAGAACGAAGTAATGACCTATTCTAAGCTCGTAGTTATATTTCATCGGCTGTTTTATGGATTTTACAAGCAAGTAGGTGTAGATCTCATTCGTAGATAAAGTAGCCCCTGATATAAAAGTTAAATAGCCTAGAGCGGTAAGAAAATAGTCGGCACTTCCCCATTGTTTGAAATGGTGGGTGAAGATGATTTGAAGACCAGTAATTAAGAGCATGCCCAAGCCAATAAATCGAAGACTCAATGGAAACTTGGCTAATCCTGCTTCATACTTTTGTTTAATTTTTAGTTTCTTAGCTTCTTCTAGTTTCTCTTCTCTATCTCGCTTACTAAGGGTTCGCCAATAACTCTTTTGTGGTATTTTGGTGGCGGTATGGAGTCGCTTTATCTCTATTAAATAGGCTAGTTTCAGCTGCCTGTCATACGCATTCTTGTTTTCTTCAGTATCTAGTTGTTCTTTAGCTAGATTAAGATATCTAGTCATTTCTTCAGCATTCTGCTCCGTACTCACATCCGGATGGAAGAGTTTAATTTTGGTCTTATACGCGTGTTTCACTTCCGCTACAGAAGCGTAGTTTTCTAGACCGAGTATTTTGTAGTAATTAACCAATAGTTAAAGTATTGCGAATGTAATAAAGCCTTTGGCATTGAGATTGCTAAAATATAGTATTGAAGCAAAATTAAAAAACGACTTTTACCGTTGTACTATTTTATGCGAGTCCTCCTTTTCTACATATCCCTAGTATTTATATTGTTGGCCCACGGTCAGGAAGTAAGCAGTACTGTACAAAATTTCGGTAATGTAAAGCAATGGAATAACCCGGTTTTTGAAGTATCGTACACTAATACTTCTGGTCGCTCACAGCTATTTCTGCCTATTAGGTATCAGCCAGACATAGGTGTTAGTTTTAGCAAAGAAAGACTTGCTCCCGTGGAGTCTACTATCATCCAGATAAAATACTACACGGAAGAGTTTGGGAGATTTAGCCAAGATGTAGCCGTATTCATCAGCACACAGAACGATCCAATTACCTTCACACTTAGAGGCAACATACAATCTTTTCATCCCGATGCATTTACTATGTGTCCTAGGATAGATAACAGTGGCTTAGTAAGTGGTCCCGGCTTTAATCATACCATTAAAGTAATAGATGCAGATACTAAAGAGCCGCTGACCGATTATGAAATAGTGATAGCCACTAAAAGTAGCAAGGAAACTATACAAGCAGATAAATCTACCGTTATTCTGAAGCGTGAAAAGCCTGGTTTTTATTATATCAAAGTAGGTAAAGAAGAATACGAAGTGAGTACTATAGATAAGTACATAAATAGAAATACAAATGAAACCGTGTTTGCACTAAAGCGTGAACCGAATATAGAAGAAGAGCCAAAAGAAGATCTAGTAGCTATGGTGCCAGAAGTACCTGCAGATATAAGAACAGAGACTCCTGTGGAAGAGTATGCTGCAGACGCAAATGGAGCAGATGAAGATGAAGACGGAGAATATTTTGATTGGGATAACCCCAATAATGAAGAAATAGCAACGGAAGAACCTGAAGAGCAAGATCTGGGAGATGAGCCAATTGCCATTGCGGTACCTGAGACTATAGACACGGCCGATTTCACTTTAGACGGAACACTTAACACAAGCAAATACGCGTATAATCATATTATCTTTTTGATAGACGTGTCTACCAGTATGCGAAATGCAGACAAGTTACCATTGCTGCAAGCTAGTATGTTACAGATGATAGCCGTACTAAGACCCGAAGATCAAGTAAGCATTATCACCTACTCTACAGAAGCCGTGGTAGCAGTGAGTAACGTATCTGGTGCTCAAAAAACAAAGCTTAACGAAGCTATCTCAGTATTGAAAGCTCGCGGACAATCGTATGGGCAAGAGGGTGTAGATATGGCTTACGATCTAGCAAAAGAACACTTCATAACGGATGGTAATAATGAGATAATACTAGCCAGCGATGGGTTTTTCAACTCTAAAAATTTCAGTGAGAAGAAACTATACAGACAAGCATTGTATCAGCGAAAAATGGTAAATGTGCGTTTGTCTACTATAGCTTTTGGTAACTCTACCAAGGCTCTCACATTTATGGAAACTTTAGCACGAAAAGGAAACGGCAGTTTTATTCGGATACAAGAGGGCGAGGATTCTGAGGCTGTGCTCATAAGCAATCTCATGCGACACTCCACTAAATAGCGTCTATATTTTAGTAGTGTTAATCTTTCTTCGCCTGAAACATATTGCTAGATAGCGCTTACTTTTGGCAGATATGTCTAATTACAATAAATCAATGCTAAAAGAAGGCTCTCTAGAGGGTAAGGTAATCTGGGTGACTGGTGGAGGAACTGGGCTAGGCAAGTCTATGGTAAAGTACTTCGTAGAGTTAGGAGCTCGAGTAGCCATATCTGGCAGAAGAGAAGAAAAACTGATAGAAGCAGCAGAGGAAATATCCAAACATAATGTATTCCCGGTAGTATGCGATGTGCGAGAGAGCGGTCAAGTAGATGCAGCCTTAGCAAAAATTATAGAGCATTTTGGCACCTTAAATGGATTAGTAAATAATGCAGCAGGAAATTTCATAAGCCCAACAGAAAGACTAAGCCATAGAGCATTTGATATTATAATCGACATAGTTCTGAAAGGGTCTAAGAACTGCACACTAAGCTGTGGAAAGTACTGGATAGAAAATAAAATACCAGCAAACGTACTCAACATTGTGACTACCTATGCATGGACAGGTAGCGGCTACGTAGTGCCTAGTGCTACTGCCAAAGCAGGCGTATTAGCTATGACTAGATCGCTGGCAGTAGAGTGGGCTAAGTATGGTCAAAGACACAATGCTATAGCACCAGGACCTTTCCCTACAAAGGGAGCTTGGGATAGACTTTTTCCTAAGGAAATGTCTGACAAGATAAACCTAGAAAGTAGAGTGCCGCTAAAAAGAGTAGGACATCATCAAGAGCTGGCTAATTTAGCTGCTTACCTTATGTCCGATTTCTCTAGTTATGTAAACGGGGAGGTGATCACAATAGACGGTGGTGAGTGGCTGCAAGGTGCAGGTCAGTTTAACCAAATGGAAGCTATAACTCCAGAAGAATGGGACCTCTTAGAAAAGGTGGTTCGGGGTAATCAGAAAAAGTCATAGTATGGTAAAGAACTTACTCTGTGACACAATAAAAAAAAATATAACTAACATTCGCCAACAAAATAATTCTTCTTAATGAAAAAACACTTTACGTTAAAACGTTTTCTTACCGCTGCCATGGTTTTGAGCATGGTTAGCATTTCTTTAATCTCGATTACTAATACAGGTGGCCCACCAGCTGGTTATTCCAATGCTCCTTCTGAGAGTAATTGTACTACTTGTCATTCAGGTAGTCTAGTAACCTCGGGTACTAATTATAATAACATTTCACTTTCAGGAAATTTCACTGGCAGTGGATATATCCCAGATAGTACGTATACCATAGAGCTAGAATACTCTCAAACGGGGAAAACCAAGTTTGGGTATCAATTGACTTGCCTTACCAGTGCTAATGCAATGGCGGGTTCTTTTGCTGTAATCTCAGGAAACAGTAAATCCTCTATAATATCAGGATCGTTTGGTGGAGGAACAAGATCATATATGAGACAAACTTCTGCGGGTACAGCTGCTACTAGTGGAGCACAGACTTGGAGTTTTAACTGGACGGCACCTTCTAGCAATGTTGGACCTATTAAATTTTACACAGTAGTAAACTCTACTAATTCTTCGAACACAAATGCCAGTGATGTCATTATCGCTAAGGAATTTAGCTTCTCACCTTCCACATTATTACCTGTGGCAAGTGCATCTGCTTCTAATGCTAACCCTTGTAAGGGATCTGTAGTAAATCTATCAGGAAGTGGTACCAACACACCTACATCGTATAATTGGAGTTTGGTTGGAGCCAATCCAGGTACATCCACTTCACAAAATCCGTCTGTAGTATATCCAAATCAAGGAACCTATAGAGCTATACTTACGGTAACCAATGCCAAAGGAGTTTCTCAACCAGATACGGTAGTGATTTCTGTAAAACCTACGCCTACCGCTTTTATAGGTGGTGGAGCTACCCGTACTTTATGCCAAGGAGATAGCTTAGAGCTTACGTCTACTTTTGAGTCGGGTAATGTATATACCTGGAGTAATGGTAAAACAGGCAATTCTATTTTCGTGAAGGATACAGGAGATTATACTGTGTCTGTGCAAGGATCTAATGGATGCGGTAGACTAAGCAATAGCGTAAGAGTAAACTACTACACTAAACCAACAGCAAGCTTAACTAGTAATGCTTCTGCATATAATGATAGCAGTTGTACAGATGTGACTCTCAACTTGCAGGCGAGTAGTGCAGCTTTTGATAGCTTTTTCTACTATATAGATGGGACACTTTATGCTTCTAGCGATTCGGCTACTCAAGCTGTACCATTCACAGCTACGACCGTATTGGGTCTCCAAGTTAAAAATGCTACAGGTTGTTATAGTGATATTACTAACTATACAGTAACCGCACGTAATAGAGCAGAAGCTCCTATCATTAAGTGCACGGCTACCACTCCTAGCTCTATTGAGTTTTCTTTCAGCAGTGTATTTTCTCATAATGGATTTCAAATAAGTACCAATGGCTCTTCTTGGAGTACTCCAAATAGCGGAGCATCTGGAAATACGCACTTGGTTTCTGGCTTGCAGCCAGAAGATTCGGTTACGTTGTTTGTGCGTTCTAGGGATATAGCACCATGTGATTTTAGTTTAGTTGGACAAAAAAAGTGTTTTACCGAAGCGTGTACACAGCTAGAGCCTACAGTCACTTTCGCAGATTCTATCTGTAGAGGAGATGTATGGCGAGTAGAAGTAAATGGTCTTGCGAATGAGTTCTTTAGCCTGTCTATTGACAATGGAGCCACATTTACCGATACTATTTTTGAGTTTAATCCATTGGTGAGCAAAACATATACACTTAATGTAATAGACTCTAATAGTGCCATATGTCCTGCAAACGAAATACCACTCCAGGTAGTAGTAGACAACATAAATGATATAGAACTAAAAACAGATAAGCTAGGAGCCTATTGCCCTGGGGAGACTATCATTTTCTCTGCTAATGATAGTATCGAAAACTTTGATTTTTATTACAACAATGTCTTGCAGCAGTCTGGTGCTACAAATACCTATAGCAATACAGGCGGAGCCAATGGCGACTCGGTTTTTGTAATAGTAACCAAAGGACAATGTACCGACACTTCGCTCAAAAATTATGTGCAACTAGAGATAGCTCCAGATGCTTCTTTCACCTTCGCTAGAGCACAATCTGTATATACATTCATACCTACTAATGGCACGTTTGAGGAGTACACGTGGGACTTTGGAGATGGCAGTGCACTTAGCACTGACGTATCGCCTACACACGACTATGCAGATGTAGAAGGTACCACAGTAAATGCTAGCTTAGAAATAGTAACGAGCAATAACTGTGTGTACGATAGTTCGCAGGCTATAGCTCTACCCGTATTTAGTAGCGTAGCAGATTTAATAGCACTGGGACTAGAGGTATATCCAAATCCAACTACGGATGTAGTATATATAAATAATGAAGGAAATAGACCAATGCAGTTAACGGTGATCTCCCTATCTGGCGAGGTGGTATTGCAAGCAGCTAACGCGACAAAGAGCCTAGATGTAAGCAAGCTAAGTGCAGGTGTATATATTTTAAAAGTAAGAATAGGAAATGAAGAAGCGAGTGTAAGACTTCTGAAAAACTAATATAGATTTCAATACTACTAAAAAGGAGTAAGCTAGCTTACTCCTTTTTTAATGCCTTATGTTTTCACATATAGAGAGATCAGAATTATCACGGATTATTCTGGGTGAAGTGTTATGAGCGAAATTCATCTAACACTATTGCCCCTTAATGTTGATTCCTCGTTAGGTAGCTATAAACAAACCACTAAGTAGATAAGCCCGGGCAGGCTGCTTTACTTTGAATCCGATTATTTATCGAAGGTGAAAATCTTAATGAACTGACCCTCTTTTTTGTTCAGGAAATAAGTTAATCGTTTAGGTAATACTTCAGATTACAACTCAAAAACTGACCTTTTAGATTTTACCGATTTTCAAGGTTGTGGAGCTAAGAAAATTAGGCAGTGCTCGCAGACTAGTAATGTGTTTAATGTTGGGATCCTTGGGCTAGTAAAATATTTTCGTAAGATAGAAACTAGCACCTTTTAATTTTCAGCGGAGTAACCTTAGAAAATGGCATTAAAATCTAATCAGTCTTGACTTTTTTGTTACTTTTTGCATCAAGGCAAAAACGTAAGGCAAAGAAAAAGAGTCGTAGTAGAGAGTTCATAATTATCACGGCAACTTCTGTGTGAAGTGTAATCTACTAAGGTCTTTTTATAAAAAGACGTTAGTAGATTAATGCGTTTCCATCCGTCCTTTTATCTCAGAAGTTCGCATCAAGTTTTGTAGGGAATCTACCTCATCTTGCAAGTTGAGACGCTGTGCCAGTTCGAACTCTAAACTTGGTTCCCCTGCATCTACCCATGCGGTATACCACATAGATCCTACCATATAGATGGCTTTTTTCATACGTCGCTCTACCATATTATTCAGTGCTATGTGATATGCAGTAGAAAACTCTTTGCTATATACTTTTACAGTAGTGGTCCCTCTGGTTTCGAAGGAGTATTTCGTGTTGGGCATCAGCAGCGTAAGTTCTCGCTCCAGAGCTAGTACAGAGTCTTTAGCCGCGAAACTCTCGCTCACCGCTGCCCAAACCGCTTGCATAGGGTGATCTATATATTCTGCCCTGCCCGTGAAATAGTCGTAGTCCGTAGCAAAGATCTCTGGTAGGCGAGACTCCCATAGACCATGGATGCCTACTTGGTCGGTCATTTGACCATTGTAATTTTCTGTAGTGTGCAGCGGCACGTGAGCATCTGCTATGTAGTGGCCAAGGTCTGCACTGGTCTTTATGATTTGCTCGTAGTCTCGGTTTTTCATAGCATAGGTGAGCCACGACTTCACCCTTAGAATATGCCACGGCACTATACCATAGGATTGAAGCGTCTCTTCTCCAAATTTAGCTACAGCACTATCCCAATACATCGGGACAGTATCTATAGGTACTATTTGCTCGTAGTGGTCTAAGTCTATATAATGTCTTGGAGCTTCGGATTCTATGGCATATCTACGTTGGTCTGCACGTACTGCTAGTTCTTGTATAGTAGAGATATTAGTCTTATAAAATCCAAACATCTCAGGAGGGAGTGTAAAACAAGCTAGGTAGTTAATTTCCTTATGAGCATAAAATCCCCACGGATTAGAGGCCAAGAAACAAACAGATAATACAAAAGCGAAGAGGTATCTCACTAGCACGAAAGTAGGGATTTAGACTCTAGTACAATACTTTCTTCTCTGCATTCACTCTCGCTCCTTATAATGATAATGTATCGTAGTCTCTTGAGCTAGTTGCTCTGGAGTTTTCCAGTAGGTATCTGTGTCGTCTTCTTCATCATCATCGTCTTCTATAAAGAACATTGGTTGTTGAGGTCCATGATTACGATATAGGATTCCAAAAAATATCCCTGATAAGGCTCCAGCCAAGTGACCTTCCCACGATATATTTTTGCCTATGAGCTTACCGTAGTCTGGGAATAGCCCGTAGATGAGTCCACCATATAAGAAGATAAGTACAAATGCTGCTCCGAGCATTTCTTTGTTTCTAGTAAAAAAAGCGTGAGTTACAAGGAAGAAAATTAATGCATATACCAATCCGCTGGCTCCTATGTGGTTAGTGCCTTGGTCGCCTAAGAAAAGCAGTATAACGCCTGTCAGTATGAGATTGTAGAGTATTATTTTTCCTTTGTACTCTTCAAAATAGATGAAGATGAAACCCATAGAAAGTAGGAGAGGCACAGAGTTAGAAAACAAATGATCAAAATCTCCGTGTAGAAATGGCATGGTAAAAATGCCTAGAATACCTTGCAACTCTTTGGGGTGCATTCCATAGTGGTTTAGGCCCCATTGAAAACTAAGATTCAGAAAAAACACCAACCAGATAGTCACTACCGCAATAAGCGGCCAGACTATGGAGTCAATTAGTTTTATTATTAACCGAATCATTAATTGTATCCTTTCAAAATACGTTCCTAATTATTTAGCTGACAAAATCGCAGTAGTATGCTAGTCAGAATTTGCCATACCTCCATAAAAACAACATGATATTCTACTAATGCTATACCAAAGAAAAATATGTGTCGTTTTTTATCCAACTAATTAACTATCATGAAGCTATCGAATTATCTTGTTACGATTCTCTCCGTTATTCTATTCGTTTTACTCTTTTTCGAGAAAAGTCTTGGGCTCAATGTTGCCCTATATGGAGTGGTAACCGTTGCTTTGCTTATTGTAAACAAACCTACATTCTTTAAACCACTACTCAATAAAATAGTAGGAGTGGGGTTTTTGACGGTGTGCATCTGTTATTATCTATTTGCTAGCCCATTTACGCTGTTCATTGCTTTGGTGTCTTTTGGCTTGTTATTTGGCTTGCATAGCAGCTCGCATTTTCGCAATTTACTCTATGCCATTCCTAATAGCATAGTTAATTACTTCTATGCCTTTCGAGATTTATTTAGCTCATTCAGAAGCAGAAGACTCACCAATCGAAAGTTTAGCATGCTCAAGGTTCTTAAAATTGTCTTTTTACCACTCTTCATTATTTTTTTATTCGTCGCTATGTACAGCATGGGGAGTTCGTTTTTCAGCGATTTTGTAGGAAGTTTGGGTGCTTGGATAGGCGATATCCTAGCCAAAATAGGGAAGTACATCAATATAGTAGCTGTGTTCTTAGCCCTGCTAGGGCTGATCTTTGGGGTATTGCATAGCTTACAGTCTCATACTACTAGTTTTAGTACGATGGATGGAGAAGGAAACGATCGACTCAGCAGAATCCGGAATAGAGCCAAATCCCGATTCAATAACCTAGACTTAAAAGTAGAGTATCTGTCGGGTGTATTCCTATTGTCCGCACTCAACCTTATGTTGGTACTAGTGCTTTATCTAGAAATTAAAAATATCTGGTTTGGTTTTCAGTGGGATGGGGCGTTGCTCAAGTCTTTGGTACACGAAGGAACCTATGTGTTGATATTCGCTATTTTAGTATCTATGCTAGTGGTGGTTTATTATTTTAGAAAAAACCTTAACTTCTATAAGCAAAACCGTACACTCAAAGCGTTGGCATTTACCTGGATAGGGTTAAATGCTGTGTTAGTTATTTCAGTCTTTGTAAGAAACTTGTATTACGTACAGTATTTTGGATTAGCCTATAAACGTATAGGTGTGGTATTCTTCTTAGTGCTGTGCTTGGTTGGTCTAGTTACTTTAGTATTAAAAATATACAAAGTCAAAAGTCTCTTCTATGTTCTACGTATAAATGCATTGGCTGCGTACATTACGCTAGTAGGTATTTGTATTTTCAATTGGGATGTTATAATAGCCAAGTATAATTTTGGGCATTATAAAACTGCATTTATTCACCTGCCTTATATGTCTAGCCTCAGTGACAAAGCACTGCCATACCTGCAAGTTTCTGACGCAATGATAGAAGAAATAGAAGATAAACAGACGGAGGCTATTTCTTTTGCTCGCAAGGGGTATTTCAAAGAAGTAGAGTATCAGGCTAAAATAGCTGAACGAGTGGCTGCTTTTAGGAAACGACACTCAGAAACACATTGGCTAGAATCTGTATGGGCAGAGAGTAAGGCGTATGAGCTTTTAAACTAAAGAATAATAGACGAATTGGACACTATGCAAATCGGGAATTATCACTAAACTTGCAGCCAAATTAAGAAATCATGGCATTACAATGCGGAATAGTTGGCTTGCCCAACGTAGGAAAATCAACTCTTTTCAACTGCCTAAGCAGTGCGAAAGCAGAAAGTGCAAATTACCCGTTTTGTACTATAGAGCCCAATATAGGGATAATTACTGTTCCAGATGAACGACTTCAACGAATATCTGATATTGTAAACCCACAAAAAATACAACCTACCACTGTAGAAATAGTGGATATAGCTGGACTGGTGAAAGGTGCAAGTAAGGGAGAGGGGCTTGGTAATCAGTTTCTAGGAAACATCAGAAATACAAACGCAATCCTTCACGTAGTTCGTTGTTTTGACAATGAAAATATAACCCACGTGGATGGTAGTGTGAATCCTGTGAGAGATAAAGAAATCATAGATACAGAACTTCAAATAAAAGATTTGGAGGCCATAGATGGCAAAATAGCTAAAGTTCAAAAACTTGCTGCTTCTGGCAATAAAGAGGCTAAAGCCGTGTTTGATGTTGCTTCTATAATAAAACAAGTCCTCGATCAAGGAAAGTCGGTTAGGACCATCGAAATGGAGCTAGCCAAATGGGATTTAGTGAAGGACCTTAATTTGATAACTGCTAAACCTGTACTCTACGTATGTAATGTAGATGATGCTAGTGTAGTAAATGGCAATGCTCACACTGCAGCGTTTATAGACTCTGTAAAAGATGAAAATGCTCAAATAATTTTTGTGTCTGCTGAAATAGAATCAGATATGATAGATATGGAAGCTGAGGATAGAGATATGTTCTTAGAAGATATGGGACTGACTGAAAGTGGGGCCGATAGAATAATCAAAGCAGCATATACATTGTTGAACTATGCTACTTATTTCACCGCTGGTGAGAAAGAAGTAAGAGCGTGGACTATCACAAAAGGGTTTACGGCACCTCAAGCTGCAGGAGTAATACACACTGATTTTGAAAAAGGATTTATCCGTGCAGAGGTAATAGCCTACGATGATTTTATGAATCTCGGTTCCGAAGCTAAGTGTAGAGAAGCAGGAAAACTAAGGGTAGAGGGCAAAGAGTATATCGTAAAAGATGGTGACATGATGCACTTTAGATTTAATGTATAGCTGACAAATTAATATTTGTAAGAGTATTTAATACTTAAAAATATTATATGTTTGCGTGATTAAGAAGTTTCTACACGTGTTATCTTTATTACAGATGAAGGTATAGACGAAGATTGTGACTTGAAAGCAGAGATGACTTATACCATTAGAGCAAATGCTCTTTAAAAAATTGTAACCAATTAAACAAATGAAAAATATAATCAAATTATTAAGCTTAGTATTTATACTAAGTCTCACGACATTAGCTTGCAACGATAACAAAGCATGTAAAGAGGATTGCAAAAAAGAATGCTGTGAAAAGAAAGAAAAAGAGGCTTGTGAGCCAGGATGTGAAAAAGAATGCTGTAAAGTTGAAGTAGACGAGGCTACGCCTGCTGCTGATTCAACTACTGAAGTAGTAGGAGATGAGCAAGCACATATGTGTACTGAAGAGTGCCAGAGTGATCCTCATTCTTGCCCTAATCATTCTCACGACGATCATTAATTGAAAGAATTTCAATTTTTGACCAATAGGTTAGAATGAAACGAGAGAAATATCGTGAGAGCTCTGCTTCTAGGATTATTCGTTTCAAGAAATTATTTTAAACAAAAGAACTCCCCGAGGCTCTGCCTTGGGGTTTCCTATTTTACCTCTACTTGAGGAGAGGTCAGCCTTGTCAAAGACAATTCTGGGTGAGGTGTAATAATAGAATTTCAATTTTTGACCAATAGGTTAGAATGAAACGAGAGAAATATCTTGATAGCTCTGCTTCTAGGATTATTCGTTCCAAGAAATTATTTTATTTAAAATCAATATTTAAAAATCCTGACTGCATCTTTGTGGTCAGGATTTTTTTTATGAATGATAATTCTAAAATATCTGCGGTCATTATTACCTTCAATGAGCAAGAGCACATAGGTGCTTGCATACGCTCGCTGCAAGGTGTGGTAGACGAAGTATTGGTGGTAGATAGCCATAGTACAGATGGTACAGTAAGCATAAGCGAAGCTCTAGGAGCTAAGGTTATTTCGGTGAAATGGCAAGGCTATGCAGAGACCAAAAATGTAGGGAATCAAAATGCTATAAATAATATTATACTTTCTATAGATGCAGATGAAGAACTAAGCGAAGAGCTTTGTGCAAGTATACTTGCTCAAAAAGCTTTGGGATTTAGAATAGAGTATGTCTATAAATTTAATAGGCTAAATAACTACTGTGGCCAATGGATAAAATATGCAGGATGGTACCCAGATACTAAAGTACGTATCTTCCATAAGCTCAATGCTAAGTGGGAGGGAGAAGTGCACGAAGAGTTAGTATATACCAATACAGTGACTCAAAAACACTTGACTGGCGACTTGCTGCATTATAGTATTAAGGATAAAGAAGACCATATAGCACGCATACATAAGTATAATAAGTTAGCAAGGAAATATCCAAATCGGATGATTGGTTACTTGTCCGCCATTAGCACTTTTGTAAAACTCTATATCATTAAATTAGGGTTCTTAGACGGGAAACTAGGCTATCAACTCTGCCTGATATCTGCGAAGGCAAAAGTTTGGAGATAAGAGCTATTGCTCACAAAGTAAAAAAGCATGTCATCTTGCGATGAAATGCTTTTTAATTGAAAATTTTTGTTGGTTATTTTACAAGTTCTTTGATGTGATCTTCTAGCTCGTACTCATCTCCTTCTACATATCCTGTGTGTGTGTACACTATATTTCCTTCTTGATCTATCAAAAAAGTAACTGGTGGATTAGCCACGTTCATAGCTCGTTGTAGATCGCCGTTAGGATCTAGCAAAACATCAAAATCCCAGTTCAATGCGTTCACAGTGGGCTTTACCTTAACTGCATTTCTGCTATCATCTACACTTACAGCTACTAGCTCTACGTCATATTCCTCGATCCACTCGTCTAGTAAGCTATTCACATTTTTCAATTCTTTGATACAAGGCTTGCACCAAGTAGCCCAAAAAGAGATTATGGTGATTTTGCCATTTGTGCCATAGTCGGCAATATTTACATCTTCACCGTCTACATTTTTTAAAGTAACATCTGGTAAGGTGCCAGTAGATTCTTGTTTGGAACTGTCTGTTTGCGAAAACGCTGTAGCAGAAACTAGGAGTATAAATAATGTAAAAATTTTTTTCATTGTGTTTTGATGTTCTATTCTGCGATAATAACTTCAATTCTTATACCAATACAACGTATTTGATATATTTATTCTTCACAGACCTATATAGTAGAGGTTAAAAAAGTGCTATTAAGTGAGTATTACTCTATAGTTAGCTCTATTGATTGCGAAAATAAAAGTAGACTGTGAAGTAGAGGATAGGCTAGGCTAGGATGTACTAAAAGTACTACAAGCCTCACACAAAAGTATACCCTAAAATAAAGAAAGGAGCAGAAAGTAAATCGCATAATTGTATTTTAGTTTTCTGCACACCTCGTGTATTTCTATTTCAATATTAGGCCGTATATTGCGTTCTTTAATAGATAAAAGTAAGGCTATTCTGAATGAAAAAAATTGCAATAAATCTAGGTATAATGGCACTTATCGTATTGACGGTAATTTTTGGGATATTTTGGTTTTTAGATACGTATACAAAGCATGATGATGCATTGGTAAAAATTCCTAATCTAGAAGGGGTAAGAGCTTCCAGAGCTCTTAGTGCCTTAGATGATTTAGGACTTCAAGGTATGGTTTCTGATACGGTATACAAAGATGGAGCTAAGAAGCTTGCCGTTATCAATCAAAATCCCATAGCTGGTTTAGATGTGAAGAAAGGACGTAAGGTGTATTTGGTTATCAATACTGGAGATGTACCTATGGTGAGAGTTCCTGATTTAGCAGAGAAAACTTCGCTGCAGCAGGCTACCAATATCCTACTTAGAAGTCATCTGAAAGTAGGCCAAATAATAAAGGTGGTCAACTCTTCTGTGAAAACTAAGCATGACGAACCGGTGCTGGCTCAGTATATCGCGGGAACTACAGAAGAACTAGTGCCAGGCACAGAAATAGAGCGAAACTCTGAGGTAGATTTAGTAGTAGGAATCACAGTTGATTATTATCTGTCAGATTCTACTGCCGTAGATATAGGTATAGACGGAGGTGATAATTAGTAGAATTCTTACTCTTAAAATGACAATAAGAATAAACCAAATTCGTTCTTCTCGTATGTATACAGACTTACTAAGGAATGCACTTTATGTATCCGTATTTTGCCTTTTCAGTAGTAAATTGAGCCACGCACAAGTTACTACCTATCCTATACAGGGGAATGCGGTTCTTCTAAACTTTCATAAGGCTAACCCAGCCTATCAATTTCAAGGGAATCTCAAATCTAAATTTGGAAATAGAGACACTTTAGAATTACCTTTTTTTGATGATTTTTCGGAAAGTAATTTATATCCAGATAGTACCAAATGGCTCAATAATCAGGTATACATCAATAATCATTTTCCTATACAGCCGCCTACCCTCAATGTGGCCACTTTTGATGTGCTAGATGCCAATGGTATTCCGTATAGAGGCACTATCAATAAAGACCTGAGTACTTTTGGCGATAGCTTAGTTAGTCAGCCGATAAACTTAAAAGACTCAGTAGGTGTACCGTATACTTTGAGTGATTCCATAATCCTAAGCTTCTTTTATCAACCCAATGGAAATGGCTATCACCTAAATAGTGAAGATTCGCTGAGATTGTCATTTAAAGCAGAAGATAGCACGTGGGTGCAAGTTTGGAGTGTGGCAGGTCAGTCAAACAGTGCAGATTTTGCTCAAGTACTTATACCTATTAAGGATGTTAAATTTTTACACAAAGGTTTTCAATTTGCTTTTAGTACCTATACCAGACAAGTAGGTAATGCAAATCATTGGCACGTAGACTATGTAGTATTAGATGAAAATAGAAGCGTTACTATAGATTGGTATAATGACTACGCTATACAATCTATTCCTAGTTCATTGCTAAAAAATTACTACACTATGCCGTACGAGCATTTTAAAGTGAATCCCGTATCTGAAACTGCACCATCTGTAACATTTAGAGCAAGTAATCTTCTCAATATTGGTAAGAACATACTGGTAAGACACGAAGCCACCTCAGACGGCAATACACTTGTGAGTACTAATTTTATAGACAATAGTAACAATATATTGGCACAAAGTAGTGCCGAGAGAACCCTGCCTATTTTTAATTTTGCTAATCTTAGCGGAAGTAAGCCTGTTATTATTCATACTGTGAGTGTGCAAGAAAATGGAGTGGTAAATGACTATAAAGAGAATGATAATATTACTGTTCAGTTAGAGTTTGAAGACTATTATGCTTACGATGATGGTAGTGCGGAAAGAGGTTTTGGTTTTGATCAAAATACCAACCCTAGTAATATAGAAGGTCAGATCGCCATAGGTTTTAATGTTCTAAAGCAAGAGCGACTATACGCTATAGCTACGTATTTTAACGAAGCTGTTTTTGATGTGACTTCTAGACGTTTCAGATACAGAATATGGAAAAATTTGGCAGGTGTAGATGGTGCTGCAGCAGATGAACTCATCTATGAATCTGAGCTACAAGTGCCAGACTATAACTCAGCCAATGGTGAGCGTACTTTTTCTGCTCATTACCTAGATACTAACTTAATACTGAGCCCAGGTAAATACTACATCGGCTGGTGGCAGCCAGAGATTTTTAATCTTAATGTAGGATGGGATATGAACTTTGGTAACACTCAAAATCCAAATAGACCAAATCCTATGTTGTACTACAATACTTTTGATATTTGGAGCAACTCGGGTGTGCCCGATGGGACACTTATGATGCGTCCACACTTTGGAGATAGCGTTGGGATATACCTAGGAGTGCCAGAGCAGCAAGTGAATAATAAGCAGATTAAGGTATATCCTAATCCGGCGAGCAGTATAGTGCATTTGACAGCGGAGTTTGCACAGGTCTCTTTATATACGATGAGCGGTGTTTTGCTAAAATCGGAACAGAATAAAACTTCTTTGGCTGTAAATGATGTACCCGAAGGGCTATACTATCTGCGATTAGTCAATGAAAAAGGCGAACTCTTTACAAGCAAGATTGTTATCATTGCACCTTAAATAGCAACAAATAAGCATGCAAGATATTACGGTAGAAGAGCTAAAGCAAAAGTTAGACAACAAAGAAGAACTTTTGTTAATCGATGTAAGAGAAGATTGGGAATACCAAGATTTCAATATCGGAGCAAAACTGATTCCTTTGGGTACACTCCAAGGTGCGGTAGATGATTTAGATGCTTGGCAAAACAAAGAAGTAGTAGTGCTTTGCAAATCTGGAGGCAGAAGTGCTGCGGCTAAAGACTTTATGGTAAAGCAAGGTTTCGCTAAGGTAAGAAATCTTTTGGGTGGTATGGTGGAGTGGCAAGCCAAATTCTCATAACACGCTTTAGATCAGCTAAATTTTTTGCTGCATTAGGTTGTAGCACGCTAGTAGTTGCATTATTTTTCTACGCTTCTTGTAACTCTGTATCGTCAGATGTAGACACGTATCTCAACCATTCAGATACGGTAAATTATGTTGGTATAGAGCAATGTGCCACCTGTCATCAAGAGCAGCATAGTACCTTTGTGCATACAGGAATGGGGCTTTCTTTTGATAAGGCTTCACCAAATAAATCGTCAGCAGTTTTCGGTAAACAGCATCAAGTATATGACTCGCTTTTGGATATGCACTATCTACCTTATTGGGCAGGAGATAAGCTTTATATAAAGGAGTACAGACTATTAGGTGAGGATACTTTGCATCAACTGGATGTGCATATAGACTACATTGTAGGAAGTGGACAGCATACTAACTCGCATCTTTTTTCTAGAAATGGATACTTATATCAAGCCCCAATAACTTTTTATGTGCAAGAAGCCAAGTGGGATTTAGCTCCCGGTTTTGAGAAAGGAAATAATACACGGTTCCAAAGAATACTTAACTCTGAGTGTGTCAGTTGCCACAATGCAATGCCAAAACTAGAAGGAGCTTCAGATTTTAAATTCGCAGAAATAGGGACTGGTATAGACTGTGAAAGGTGCCATGGTCCTGGAGAGTTGCACGTAAAAGAGAGGCTAGCAGGTAAGGGAGCAGATGTAAGTAAAGAAATAGATCCTACGATAGTGAACCCCCGAAAACTATCGTGGGAAAGACAAATAGATCTTTGCCAACGCTGTCATTTACAAGGTCTCAACGTATTGAAAGAGGGTAAGAAATTTACAGACTTTAAACCAGGTATGCAATTGAGTGATATTTTTGAAATTTATCTACCGCAGTACGAAGGGAACAATTCGAGTTTTGATATGGCGAACCATTCGGCTCGTTTTCAAATGAGTGAGTGTTTCATCCAAGCCAATAAAAAAGAACTTTCGTTTACTTGTATCACGTGTCATAACCCGCACGTGAGTGTGAAACAGACAGGCACACAAGTATATAACGCAGCTTGTAATAACTGCCATGGTACTAGTAAGTGCAAAGCTCCTGTCGCTCAGCTAGCCGCAGCTAAAAATGATTGTGTGTCCTGCCATATGCCACCTAGTGGATCAGAGGATATACCGCATGTGAGTGTACACGATCATTATATCCGCGTTCCAAAACCAGCTTCGGAAGTACAAGAAATGCAAAGGTTGGTAGGTCTATATGCAGTGAATAATGTAAAGCCAGAATTGGAATATCAAATAAAGGCCTACTTGGAGTATTGGGAAAAATTTGACAAGAATCCTTTTTATATTAACAAAGCAGCAGAACTACTAAAAGGTACAATGTATAATAAGCTGTGGCTCAAGTATTATTACTTGAAACAAGAATATAGTAAGGCGACAGAATTAGAACTCGACGAAAAAAAACTCACTTCTTGGGAACTGTTTATGCTCGGGTACTCCTACATACGCACTAGTAAAATGAGTCAAGGAGTATTTTACTTAGAAAAAGCATATGCTGTAGATAAGACCTTGCCACGTATAGGCAAAGAACTACTGAGCACCTATTTTGCAATGAATAAGATGGCGAAGGCAGAGCAACTCGCTTTAAATCTTGCCAAGGAATTTCCTGTGGACGGAGAGGTAGCTAATGGTTTAGCTCGTATCTATGTGATGCAAGGTATAGATGCGTTAGCCCAGCAACAAATGGCAAAAGCCCTGAAACTAGCACCAGACGATTTAGCTGTGTGGTCCACACATCTCAATTATTTTGCAAGTAAAAAAGAGCTCGTATCCTTTAGACTTTGGCTTACAAAAATTAGAGCTAAAAACCCAAGTTATTTAGATGAGAATCAGATTGCTGTTATTTTAGACACAATGGAATAATCATTAGATTATGTACCTCCTTTTTTCAATAAATTGTATTCCTTTGCACTATGGCAATTATCATAACTGATGAATGTATAAACTGTGGGGCTTGCGAGCCCGAGTGTCCGAATACGGCTATATATGAAGCAGGTGCAGAATGGAAAGTAGCTGATGGAACGGGAGTTTCTGGTAAGTATACTTTAGAAGGCGGCAAAGATGTTGCCGTAGATGCGATACAACAACCTATCTCTGATGAGGTATATTATATAGTGCCAGATAAGTGCACAGAGTGTAAAGGTTTTCACGAAGAGCCTCAGTGTGCTGCAGTGTGTCCAGTAGACTGCTGTGTGCCAGACCCAGATAGAGAAGAGACTGAAGAGCATCTTCTAGCTCGCAAGCAAAGACTACACATATAATAGTATGGATCAAGGAATTTGCCATCTAGCTCAGATTCCAGTTAGACTAGAATCCAAATCCAGTTCAGAGATGGTTTCTCAGTTGCTTTTTGGTGAGACCTATGCTATTCTCAAAACAGAGGACAATTGGTCTTATATTAAAATGAATTTTGACGGATACGAAGGTTGGTTAAGCAAATCTAGCATCCATCCAATAGTAAGTAGAATTACTGCAGTCCAAAGCTTATTATTAGAAAATCAAACGAATGATATTACAGGAGATATTATTTTGTCCTCTATTGGGTCAGAAATTATATCTAAGAAAAATAGTGAATCAAAATTATTCGTCACCACATTAGCAAAGCAATTTTTAGGAACACCTTACTTATGGGGTGGGAGACACTTTAGTGGAATAGATTGTTCTGGTTTTGTGCAGGTTATATATAAATGTTTATCTGTGCACTTACCTAGAGATGCCTCTCAGCAACAAAAAATAGGTAAGCCAGTAGCATTTGAAAATCTTTTCGAAGGCGATTTAGTGTTTTTTCACAAGAAAGAAAAAATAGGGCATGTGGGTATGGTCATAAGCCCAGGAAAGATCATACATGCTCATGGTATGGTACGAATAGACAGCCTTACAAAGGAAGGAATTTTCAATATCAAGACTGGCGAGCAGACTCATTATTTTCATTCTGCAAAGCGGTTGAGATAATATTTGGGCATTCTCCAAAAATGACCCATATTGCAGCCTATATGCAAGCAACTTCCTTTTACAAACGATTAAGTCTTCTGGTTCTTTCTTTGGTCGGGTTTTCAATGTTTTCATTTGCGGGAAGTATTGATGAGTCTATCGATAAAGTGTTTGGGTCAGCTACAGGTTGGTTTGTAGATTTTATTTTTTATCAGATTCCGTTTAGTGAAGATGTCAAGGTTTACTGGGTTCTTTTCCCGCTAATTCTTGGGGCATTATTCTTCACATTCTATTTTAGATTTATCAATTTAACGGGTTTCAAAACGGCAGTAAATATTGTTCGAGGCAAGTATGATGAATTAGATCATCACGAATCGATTATAGCAGCAGGAGATTCCACACCTGGTGGAGACAATGTTGAGACTATTGCTATAGAAGGGGCAGAAGGAGAGGTTTCTCATTTTCAAGCACTGACGGCAGCCTTGTCTGCTACGGTTGGTCTAGGGAATATAGCTGGAGTAGCTATTGCTGTGTCTATTGGTGGAGCAGGAGCTACCTTTTGGATGATTATTGCAGGTCTTCTAGGAATGGCATCCAAATTTGTAGAGTGTACTCTTGGTGTTAAATATAGAGATATTGATGAAAATGGGATAGTCTATGGTGGACCAATGTATTATCTTACTAAAGGACTTAAATCTAAAGGATATACAGGATTGGGAAAGGTGTTGGCTGTTGTCTTTGCCATTTTCGTAATAGGTGGTTCTTTTGGTGGAGGGAATATGTTTCAAGTAAACCAAGCTTTTCAACTAGTAGAAAATATTACCGGCGGAGATACTTCCTTCCTACATGATAGAGGGTGGCTGTTTGGTGTAGTAATGGCTGTGCTGGTAGGTATAGTAATTATTGGCGGCATTAAAAAGATTGCTAAGGTCACGGATAAAATAGTGCCGTTTATGGTTCTTATTTATGTTTCTGCTTCACTCTTTGTTTTAATATCTAGATACGATATGATCGGCGATGCATTTATACAGATATTTAATGGGGCATTTAGTCCTATGGGAATAGCAGGTGGAGCCGTTGGAGTTTTGGTACAAGGATTTAAACGTGCTGCATTCTCAAACGAAGCAGGAGTAGGTTCAGCATCCATAGCACACTCTGCAGTAAAAACAAAGTTTGCAGCCAGTGAAGGGCTCGTAGCTCTATTAGAGCCATTTATAGATACAGTTGTGGTGTGTACTATGACAGCACTAGTTCTTATTATAACAGGAAATGTTGCAGCTGAGAATGCTAGTCTTAATGATGCACAAGCTATCCTGCTTACTTCAGGTGCTTTTGAATCTGTAATTTGGTGGTTTCCTTGGGTGCTAACTGGAGCGGTAGTGTTATTCGCTTTTTCTACAATGATATCTTGGTCTTACTACGGATATCAAGGATGGGCTTATCTTTTTGGCCGTTCTAAGAAGATGGAGTACGCTTATAAACTTATTTTTTGCTTGTTCGTAGTTGTTGGATCTGCTGCTAGTCTAGGTTCAGTTATTGGGTTTTCAGATGCTATGATATTCGCCATGATGGTACCTAATATGATAGGATTAGTACTTTTAGCTCCTGTGGTTAAAGAGGAGCTAACTAAATATCTTAAGGCTGTAAAACTCTTTAAAGCTAGATAAATAGTATCGATATGATTATCCTTCAAGAACTATCTCAAAAGTTACCAAACAGTGCTCCGGAAAGTACATTTAGCTTTTGGTTTATCTCTCAGGTTGTGGTTACCCTCATCATATTTGTAGGGGTGTATATTATATTAAAACCAGTATTCAGTAAAGAAAATGATAAGCAGGAGAAGTATAAGGAGTAGATACTGCTATTCTACTAGTTTATTCCACCGTCGTTTTAGGAAACAAGTCTTCTTAGTTATGGGAGCTTGCGTATCTGCTTCATATTTCCTAGAAGTAGGGTATTTTTGGTATTTCCATTCTTCTTACTGAAGCAGGAACATCTAAAACAGTTTCAGCTTTCCACTAATCTGTGATGTAACATTTAGCGTAGTATTTTCCTGGTTCTGCGTTATTGGGAATCCGTCTTGTGCTATAGTTGCTTATGCAAAGAAAAAACGAGTGATAATTGAAGTTTCTTCATAGGTGAGTGTGATTTAGTGAATGTATGCTTATTAAGAATATTTAAAAAAAAGTCATACTAAAAAGAAGGAGATTCTTTTATTGTCTCAGGATTTCTTGTCTAAAGGAATAACCTTCTTCTAAAAGCTATTATACTAAAGACTCCAATGCTAATAGCCGCATCGGCAATATTGAAAACCGGTCTAAAAAATTGAAATCTTGATCCACCAACATAGGGTATCCAATCTGGCCAAAATGTATCTACAAGTGGAAAGTATAGCATATCTACTACCTTACCCATAAAAAGCGGTGCATAGCCACCTTCCTTAGGCATAAATTCTGCCACTTGGTGGTATGTGCTTGTAGTAAATAATTGACCATAAAATAGGGAGTCAATTATATTACCTAGAGCACCTGCCAAGATTAAGGAAACTAAAACTACTAAAGCTGTTTTAGATCTTTCTTTTATGAGACTTTTTATGTAATATATGATGATTACAGAAGCTATTATCCTAAAAATAGTTAATACGATTTTACCCCATTTGCCTCCAAGTTCTAGGCCAAATGCCATTCCTGGATTTTCTGTGAAGTGAAGTTCAAACCAATTGGAAAAGATCATCTTGCTTTGACCTAAAGAAAAAGTAGTTTTAATATGAAACTTTAGCCATTGGTCTAAGATAAGTACGGTTAGTACTGAGATCACCACAAAGACGATCTGTCGAGTTTTATTATTCTGTTGAATTTCTTCCAAATTGATAGGTTTTACTTGTATTGGTTATTTTTAGCTTCAATACTTTGAGTAGTATGTGGGACTGCTCTAAGCCTTTCTTTAGTGATAAGCTTGCCGGTAACTTTGCATATACCGTATGTTTTGTTTTCTACTCTTACTAGTGCAGTTTGTAGATTTTCTATGAATTTTTGCTGTCGACCAGCGAGTTGGCCTGCATTTTCTTTTTGTTGTGAAGCACTCCCGTCATCTATAGAGACGTATGCACTTGCTGTATCGTCTGTGCCATTTTCATTCTTGTGTTTAATCTGATTCACTAGGTACTTGTATTCCGTTTTTGCACTCTCAAGTTTTGTAAGTATCAACTCTTTAAACTCAGCTAAATCTGCATCGCTATATCTTAAACTTTCTGCCATTTCTATTTTGATAAAAGTATTTTAATTTCGTTACTATCTATATCAACTGTATCCTCAGTACTTAATTGTGCTACTATCTCAAGGCTATCTGCTAATATTTCGCCGCAAATATATTCATTATACGCTTTTGTTGCTTCATTGATATACGGGTGCTCAGCAATTTCAACTCGTATTTTGTCTGTTACTTCAAAATCCTTATCCTTTCTGAGGTTTTGAATCTTATTGACTAATTCTCGAGCTACACCTTCAAGTTTTAGTGTGTCAGTAATCTCTAAATCTAGTGCCACTGTATAGATGCCGTCATTCATGATTTGCCAGCCAGGTATATCGGCTGTAACTATTTCTATATCCTCTTTACCTATAGCATATGAATTGCCATTCACTTCTATGGCTAGCGCATTTCCGTTTTCTATATCCTGAATTTGCTCATTGGTCATAGCAAAAATAGGTCCGGTGACAGCTTTCATATCCTTACCTACTTTAGCCCCCAGTGCTTTAAAGTTAGGCTTAGCTGAGCGTTTTATAACACTAGATTTTCTGTCTATTATCTCTATATTTTTGATATTAACTTCAGATTTTATCAGTTCCTCCACCTTGGCAAGGTTCACAGCAAACTCATCGTTTAACGCTGGTATAATAGCCTTACTAAGAGGTTGTCTTACTTTTACACCTTCCAGTTTTCTGATACGTAGGATTAGTGAAGTTATTTTTTGCGATATTTCAATCTGCTTTTCCAGCTCCACATCGATAAGTGATGAGTCGAGCTTTGGAAAATCTTGTAAATGAACAGATTCTAAAGTCCCATTCAAATCTCTGTATAGTTGGTCTGCGTAGAAAGGACTAAAGCTACACATCAACTTAGAGATAGTTTCTAAGCACGTATACAAGGTTTGATAAGCTGCAATTTTTTCTTCGCTTATTTCTCCTTTCCAGAAGCGTCTTCTATTCAAACGTACATACCAATTACTTAAATCATCTATTACGAAACTTTGAATAGCTCTAGTCGCCTTGGTAGGTTCATAGTCATCCATAGCTTCTTCTACTAGCTGAGTAAGAGAATGGAGTTTAGAGAGTATCCATCTGTCTAGCTCCTGACGCTTCTCCATAGGCACTTCGGGCTCCTTATTAGTAAAGCCATCTATATTAGCGTACAGTGCATAAAAACCATACGTGTTATGCAATGTGCCAAAGAACTTACGTTGTGTTTCTCCTAATCCTTCTAGATCAAACTTTAAATTATCCCAAGGTGCTGAGTTACTAAGCATGTACCAGCGTATCACATCTGCACCATACTTATCTACCGCCATAAACGGGTCAATAGAATTACCCAATCGTTTAGACATTTTGTTTCCATTTTTGTCTAAAACCAATCCGTTTGCAACTACATTTTTATAGGCTACAGAGTCATTTAGCATTACAGAAATAGCATGCATAGTAAAGAACCATCCTCTAGTTTGGTCTACACCTTCTGCTATGAAATCTGCAGGGTAGTTGGTTCTGTCATCTACCTTCTCTTTGTTTTCAAAAGGGTAGTGCAATTGAGCGTATGGCATAGCTCCAGAGTCAAACCATACATCTATCAAGTCTGTCTCACGAGTCATCGTTTGACCGTCTTCTGAGATCAGAAGTATGTCGTCTATAAATGGTCTGTGAAGATCAAAATCCTTATCTATAGCATTGCTTGGCATAATACCCGCCGTTACAGCTTTGTCTACTTCAGCTCTTAATTCCTCTATAGAACCTATGCATTTTTCTTGCTCACCATCTTCAGTTTTCCAAATAGGTAGTGGAGTTCCCCAGTATCTACTTCTGCTCAGGTTCCAGTCTACCAGATTCTCTAGCCAGTTACCAAATCTTCCTTCACCTGTACTAGCAGGTTTCCAGTTGATTGTTTTATTAAGTTCTATTAATCTGTCTTTTACTGCAGTAGTTTTTATAAACAAACTCTTTTTTGGGTTG